>APMI01002375.1_pt1 | contig 37244 bp, 26 predicted proteins | sample 667938 | NCBI WGS metagenome assembly APMI01 (sample SAMN01084076, study PRJNA167559) | wastewater metagenome | biome: Wastewater | place: Denmark: Ejby Moelle, Odense | collected 2011-11-28
GCAACAGGTGAATGTTCAGTTACCGTAACGGCACCAACCACAACAGATAATTGTTCAGGAACGATTACCGGAACAACAAGTGATCCGTTGACATATACTGCACAAGGTACCTACACCATTACATGGAGCTTTGATGATGGTAACGGCAATGTGGAGACTGCAACACAAACAGTAATTGTCGATGATATCACCAAACCTGTTAAGCCAACCATTGCTACAGCAACAGGTGAATGTTCAGTTACCGTAACGGCACCAACCACAACAGATAATTGTTCAGGAACGATTACCGGAACAACAAGTGATCCGTTGTACACCATTACATGGAGCTTTGATGATGGTAATGGTAATGTGGAAACAGCGACACAAACAGTGATTGTGGACGATGTAACTGCACCGGTTGCAAAAGCGAAGAACATTACGGTTCAGTTAAACGCTGCCGGTAATGTAACTATTACAGCATCACAGGTAAATGATAACAGTACAGATAATTGCGCAATTAAATCTATTGTATTAGATAAGACCGCATTTAATTGCTCTAATATTGGATCTAATACGGTTACATTAACTGTTACGGATATTGGAGATAATGTTAGCTCCGCCACAGCGGTTGTAACGGTACAGGATGTTACTCCTCCAACTGTTCTCACAAAGAATATAACGGTAAATCTGGATGCTTCAGGTAATGCAAGTATTACTGCAGCACAGGTTGATAACGGAAGCAGCGATGTATGCGGACCTGTTACATTAAGTGTGAGTCCGAGTACGTTTAATTGTAGTAATGTAAGTTCGGGGGCATCATTACCAACTGTTTGGATTAATGAAATTCATTATGATAATTCCGGTACTGATGTAAACGAGTTTGTAGAAATTGCAGGTACTGCTGGAATTAACTTGTCTGATTATGCGATAATTCGATTTAACGGAAGTAATCCATCTGCAGCAGTAATATATTCAACTCCTGCTCAGATAACTACGCTTACAGGTACAATGCCAAATCAAAGTAATGGTTTTGGAACATTTGCAATTTATTATCCTGTCGATGGGCTTCAGAACGGTCCAAATGATGGTATCGCACTTGTTAAGTTGTCTACAAGTACAGTTATTCAATTACTTAGCTATGAAGGAGCGTTTACCGTTGCAACTGGACAAGCCTGGGCTTCAGGTCAAACTTCCGTGAATCTACCATTTAGTGAAGATGGCACAATTGCTAATGGTAGTATAAAATTGGCTGGTTCTGGAAATAAATATTCAGACTTTACTTGGCAATCACAAACTGCAACAGCAAACCCAGGAAGTATCAATGTTGGTCAGACTTTTACAACAATTAGTTCAGGTAATGCAGTCACCCTTACAGTTACTGATGGCAGCGGCAACCAATCAACAGGAACTGCTTATGTAACCGTAGTTGATAACATTGCACCATCTCTTACACCTGCAGCAAATCAAAATGTAAATCTTGGCGCAAGTTGTTCAATTGTTGTACCGGATGTACGTGGTACTGCAACTGATAATTGTGCAGGAGTTACTATTACACAAAGTCCTGTAGCAGGTTCTTCAATTTCATTAACACACAATCAAACAACAAATATTACAGTTACTGCAACAGACGCTTCCGGTAATGCCACTGTAAAAACAGTCGTGTTAACAGCGAAGGATGTAACGCCGCCGGTATTAACACCTGCCGCAAATCAAAATGTAAATCTTAATACAAGTTGTTCCATTGTAGTTCCGGATGTTCGTGGTACAGCAACTGATAATTGTACAGGTGTAACAATTACACAAAGCCCTGTAACAGGAACGGTTATACCGCTTGCGCATAATCAAACGTATAACGTTACAGTTACTGCAACAGATTTAGCCGGTTTAACTGATGTTAAAACTGTTGTATTAACAGCAAAAGACGTAACTGCTCCAACAGTAATTACAAAAAATATTACTGTTCAGCTCGATGCAAATGGAAGTGCTTCAATTACTCCGGCTGATGTTAATAATGGAAGTACGGATAATTGCGGAACGGTTAATTTGGTATCTGTTTCTCCAGCAACATTCAATTGTACAAATGTTGTAAATGGAATTCCAACTGATCTGTTTATTTCTGAATACATAGAAGGCTCAGGAAATATTAAAGCCATTGAGATTTTTAATGGTACAAGTAATAATATCAATCTTTCAAACTACGCAATAAGATTCTACTCTAATGGAAGTACATCAATTGGGACCACAATAAATCTTACAGGTACAGTTCTTCCAGGTGATGTGTATGTTCTTGCAACCTCAACAGCTTCTTCTACTATCCTGGCCCAGGCTGATCAAACATCCACTGCATCTTTCTATAATGGGAATGATGCGGTCACACTTGCCAAGAATGGAACAAATATTGATATTTTCGGAAGAATTGGAGAAGATCCCGGAGCTGGTGGTTGGACTGCTGTCGGCGGTTACGCAACAACAGACAAAACATTACGTAGGAAAACAAATGTTGTTGCCGGTATTTCTTCAAATCCAACTTCTGGATTTCCAACATTAGCTACCGAGTGGGAAGTATTTCCAACAGATAATGCTGATGGAATTGGAAAACATGGATTAGGTACACCTGTTGCATTAACAGTGAACGATGGAAACGGTAACACGTCTACCGGGATTGCTTATGTGAAAGTAGAGGACAAGATTAAGCCTGTTATCACAACAAATGGCGATAAAAATGTCAACACCGATCCGGGTGTATGCGGTGCAACAGTAACTGTAAGTGCCAGTGCAACCGACAACTGTTCAGTAGGAGCGGTAACAGGTGTACGCAGCGATGGCAAACCATTAACTGATGTGTTCCCTGTAGGCACAACTACGATCAAGTGGAATGTTACCGATATAAATGGCAACGCAGCAGTTGAAGTAACACAAACTGTTGTAGTAACAGATAATGAGAAACCTGTTATAACAACCAATGGCGATAAGAATGTCAACACCGATCCGGGAGTATGTGGTGCAACGGTAACCGTAAGTGCCAGTGCAACCGACAACTGTTCAGTAGGAATGCCAACCGGAGTACGCAGCGATGGTCTTGCATTAACAGTAGTATATCCAGTAGGTACAACCACCATCAAGTGGAATGTTACCGATGTAAATGGCAATGCAGCAATAGAAGTAACACAAACTGTTGTAGTAACAGATAATGAGAAGCCAGTTATTACAACTAATGGCGATAAGAATGTAAACACTGATCCCGGAGTATGTGGTGCAACAGTAACCGTAAGTGCAGGTGCAACAGATAATTGTTTAGTTGGACTTCCATCCGGAGTACGCAGTGATGCACAACCATTAACTGCAGTATATCCAGTAGGTACAACCACCATCAAGTGGAATGTTACGGATGTAAATGGTAATGCAGCAATTGAGGTAACACAAACTGTTGTAGTAACAGATAATGAGAAGCCGGTTATTACAACTAACGGTGATAAAACTGTAAACACCGATCCAGGAGTATGTGGTGCAACGGTAACCGTAAGTGCAAGTGCAACCGACAACTGTTCAGTAGGAACGGTAACAGGCGTACGCAGTGATGGTTTTGCATTAACAGCAGTATATCCAGTAGGTACAACCACCATCAAGTGGAATGTTACAGATGTAAATGGCAACGCAGCAATAGAAGTAACACAAACTGTTGTTGTAACCGATAATGAGAAGCCGGTTATTACAACAAATGGCGATAAGACTGTCAACACCGATCCGGGTGTATGCGGTGCAACAGTAACTGTAAGTGCAAGTGCAACCGACAACTGTTCAGTAGGAACTGTAACAGGCGTACGTAGCGATGGCAAACCATTAACTGATGTGTTCCCTGTTGGCACAACTACGATCAAGTGGAATGTTACAGATGTGAATGGCAACGCTGCAATTGAAGTAACACAAACTGTTGTGGTAACAGATAATGAAAAACCTGTTATTACTTGCCCGGTTCCGGCTGTTTCTTATAATACAGATTTAAATGAATGTAACGCAACGTTGAGCTTTAATGCAGTTGTTACCGATAATTGCAGTGTAGCCTCCACGAAATATTACATCGGTTCAACTGAGATTGTATTCCCGTACGATTTTGCTGTTGGTACAACAACGGTGAAAGTAATTGCAACAGATATTCACCATAATTCAAATGAGTGCAGTTTCAATGTGGTGGTGAAGGATAATCAGATGCCAACTGTTGTTACACAGAATATTATTCTTAACCTGGATAATTCAGGGAATGCTGTAATTACTGCCAGTCAAATTGATAACGGATCATCCGATAACTGCGGTATTGCAACCATCAGCTTGTCCAAAACAAGTTTTGATTGCGGTAATGTGGGAACAAATACTGTTACACTTACAGTTACAGATATTCATGGAAATATTTCAACCGGCACTGCAACAGTAACTGTTAAAGATGTAACAGCACCCGTTGCTAACTGTAAACCTGTAACAGTTTACCTGGGTATGAATGGTTCTGTAACAATTGCTGCGGAGGATATTAATAATAACAGTACCGACGCATGCGGAATTCAAAGTCTGAGTCTTTCTCAATCAACATTTACTGCAAGTGGTAATTATAATGTTGAGCTTACAGTAACCGATGTGAATGGCAACAGTTCAACATGTAATACAACTGTTACAGTTAATAAACGCCCTGTTTCGTTAGTTTATAGCGGAGATGTAAGTGAACAATATTCTGACCAGGCAACACTTTCTGCCACACTGGTAGATGCACTCACCTCAACTCCATTGAGTGGTAAAACAATCACCTTTACAATCGGTACACAAAATGTGAATGGTATAACCACAGCATCCGGTATAGCTTCTGCATTGTTAATACTTACACAGGATCCGGATCAGGCATATACTGTTCAGAGTTCTTTTGCCGGAGATGGAACTTATTTGCCCTCAAACGATAATGATGGATTTGATATTACAGATGAAGACGCAAGAGTGGTGTACACTGGTTTAATGTTTCAGGCTACACCAAGTACATCAACATCAACAGCAACTGTAACATTGCAGGCAACTGTTATGGATATTACGGCTGCCATTGGTGATAATGCTTACGATGTATTTGCAGGTGATATCAGAAATGCAAAAGTGAGATTTATAAACAGGGATAATAATACTTATCTCACAGGTTGGTTAACACCGGCACTGTTAAATCAAGCTGATCAGAAAGTGGGAACGGTTTCATCTACTTACACATTTGATATCGGGCAAAGTGATGCGCAGCAATTTACAATCGGTATTGAAGTGGGTACTCCTGATGGATATTATGTTCGCAGCAGCTCTGACGATAATACTGTTTTAACTGTATATAAACCATTAGGTGATTTTGTTGTCGGCGGTGGTTTTATTAAGCCAACTCAATCATCCGGTACGTATGCTTCTACTTCCGGGCTTAAGATGAATTTTGGCTTGAATGTGAAGTATAATAAGAAAGGAACAAATCTGCAGGGTGGGGTAAATATTATCTTCCGCAGAAATGTGGCTGGTGTTATTCGTACTTACCAGATTAAATCAAATTCAATGACTTCGTTAGGTGTTGGCGGTACTACAGCTAAACGCAAAGCTCAGTTCCTTTCAAAAGCTAATTTGACTGATGTGACTGATCCGTTAAATACCATTTCACTTGGTGGTAATCTTGATCTCCGTGTTGATCTGGCAGATAATGGTGAACCAGGATCAGCCGATTCGATTGCTGTTACACTGTTCAGCGGTACAAACTCATTACTCTTCTCCAGCAACTGGGCTGTATCAAAAACAAACCCGCTTGTTTTAACTGGTGGAAATATACAGATCAATGGTGCTAATTTCGGAGCAATTAGAACAGATGGCTCAACTCTTTCAAATGTAAACACTGTTTCTTCTCCGTTTAATGAGTTTAATGTAAAAGTGTTTGGCAACCCAACACAAACATCATTTAAACTGCAATTACAAAGCAGTGACATGAATGAAAAGATTACAGTGAAGGTTGTTGATGTAACAGGACGCATTATTCAGGTAAACGATAACTTGTATTCTGGCGCTGTGATAGAACTGGGAGGTAATTACGGGCAGGGCACATACTTTGCTGAAGTAACCCAGGGATATCAACGAAAAGTTGTAAAACTGGTTAAAGCAGCAAGAAATTAACCAAATAAAAATGTCGGCATCAAATGCCGGCATTTTTTTATAGTATTTCTGTTAAATGACCTGTTAATGACTGTACTGTGATTGATTTTTTTAAAAAATATTTCCTTTTTATTCACTTTTTTATTAGCTCATTTATCCTGTAAACACCCAACCAAACATGAATTACCCCCATCAATATATTCATATTGATTTTTGTAGAACTTATTCTTAAATTTAAAAATGGGGTTTTTTCATAATTGGTCAGTTAGTTTTTTTTGCAATAATCAACTCTTCAGATGGAAATATTTTTTCCGGGGGTTTGTTTTGTTTCTTTTGCTTTCCGGAGACGTAACGGCTCAATCGTGCCCTCCTAATATTGACTTCGAATATGGTGATTTTTCCAATTGGACCTGTTATACAGGATCAGTTGCTGCTATCGGGACGCAGAACGTTATTTCTTTATCGCCTTCTGGTGGGCCTGCTGTTGGTCAGCATACAATGTTTGATCGTTTGGTTAATTCGGGGCAAACGGATGCTTATGGCGGCTTTTCAGTGATGTGCCCTAATGGGAGCAGGTACTCAATGAAACTCGGTAACACTTCGGGGGGAGCTCAAGCAGAAGGAGTATCTTATGAATTTACTATTCCTGCCGGTCAGAATACGTATTCGCTCCTGTATTACTATGCTGTGGTATTGCAAAATCCTAATCACCATGAATATGAGCAACCACGGCTTGAACTGGAAGTAACGAATGTAAGCGATAATCAGGTAATAGAATGCTCGTCTTTTACTTTTGCAGCTTACGGGTCACCGCTTCCCGGATTTTTTGTTTCTCCGGTTGATGACAGCGTGTGGTGCAAAGCCTGGACTCCTGTTTCAATTAATCTGAATAATAAGGCGGGTAAAACAATCAGGTTGTTTTTTAAAACAGCCGATTGTACGTTTAAACGACACTTTGGCTATGCTTACATCGATGTTAACTCCGGATGTAGTGGTGAGTTTACCGGCGCATCTTATTGTGCTGATGATACAGCAGTAAATGTAATTGCCCCTTATGGTTATGAGAGCTACAGATGGTTTAACTCCGATTTTACACAAGTATTAGGAAATCAGCAAACACTGAGCCTTCGTCCCCCACCTGCATCAGGAACATTGCTGGGGGTTGAATTAACACCTTATAACGGATATGGTTGTAAGGATACATTGTTTGCCCGACTTGTTGATACGCTGAAGTTAAAAGCAAATGCCGGGAGAGATACTGTTATTTGTGGAGAATCCGGTGGTGCTGTATTATTGGGTGAGAATCCCCAGGCTGGAGTGGTTTATTCATGGTCGCCACCCTCTGGTTTGTCCGATGCAACTGTTTCAAACCCGATGGCTCAGCCAACATCTCCAACTAATTATGTTCTTACAGTTAGAAGCACTGGAGGAGGATGCCGTAACAGCGATACTGTATTTGTAAATAAATCTGCTGTTGATACAACTTTGCTTTTACTGGGAAAAAACGAATTCTGCAGTACTTCCAATGATAGTGCTGTACTTGTTTTACCTACGGCAAATACAGTTCAATGGTATTTAAACGGAACGTCTGTCTCGGTTTTAAATCCAAACTGGTATAAGGTTACAAAATCGGGAACATATTATGCAACTCTTACCAATTCTGAGGGGTGCAAACTTTCTACCCGGTCTGAAATAATCAATATTGAACAGCCTGTTCCCGGCATCAGTTATCCATTGAAATATTCTTTGCAGAATATGGATGTTCAACTCCAGGCCAGAACGTTTGGTATATCAACATTGTGGGCTCCGTCAACTTACCTGAGTAATGCAGCAATTGTTAATCCCGTTTTTAACAGGCCTGATGAGGGTAGCCAGAAATATCTTATTACAATTGATACAAAAGCGGGTTGCAGAACAGTTGATACCCAGGTTGTAAATACAATTAAAGAAGTAAAGGTGTATGTACCAAATGCGTTTACTCCAAATAACGATGGGCTGAATGATAATTTTTACCCGGTTACAATTGGTATTAAAGAAATATATGCTTTTAAAGTATTTAACCGCTATGGACAGGAAGTGTATTCAATGAATTCAGATTCCAGTGAATATTGGGACGGAACATTTAAAGGTATTCAGCAGGATCCGGGAAATTTTGTATGGTATTTTAAGGGTGTGGGGATTGACGATAAAGTATATTTTCAAAAAGGGAATGTGTTGTTGATTCGATGATTGTGCATAGAAAATTAAAACGGGAATCAAAATTTGATTCCCGTTTTAATTTTGTTTTATAGTTGTTAATTGGCTTTAATTACTTCGTACCATATTTCACCATTGTCCTGAATAAATGGTTTGTATTGTGCTCCGTCAACTACATAATATGTTTCGCCATCAATAACTACTGTTTCGTAACCGGCAGGCAAGCTTTCAACCACAGCGCCTACAGGAGGAGAAACCACATAATAACGGCTTCCTCTTTCTTCATAATATGTACCATTATAATAATAGTAAGGATAATCGTGAACATAAATTCTTCTGTAACCTACAGGAAGAATATCAATATAAATACCAATTGGAGGTGCAATTACGCTGAACAATCCGTTATATGGGCGATAGAAAACACCATCCCAGTACCGGTAACCAATACCACCAAAATTAATACTGATATAGGTTGAGGGTAAGGTGCGGTAATAGCTATAGCGGGCAGGCAGGTAATTATAACGCCAGCTTGGATTGTAAGCATTATAAACCGGTCGCCTGTAATAGCCATAATCAGGGCGATAACCAGGTCTGCTTTCAGGATAGCGGTTGTAATAATTATTTCCGCCACCTGGACGACGATAATTTACTGCGCCTGAATTGTCTGGAATACGACGGCTGTTACCATTGTTCCAGTTGTTGATGTTTCCACGGTTGTTATCATAACCTCTGTTACGGTCATAGCCCCGGTTGTCATTATTGCCGTAGGTTCTGTTACGGGCTATATCGTTATTACTGTTGCCGTAATTCCTGTCTCTGAAAACATTGTTACTGTTACCGGAATTTCTGTCACGGGTTACATTATTATTGTTATTGCCGTAGCTCCTGTCACGATTGACATTGTTATTATTTCCTCCTCCGTTGTTCCAGTCACGATTGGGATTACGGTAAACATCTCTCTGGGAGCTATTGCCTCCTCCATTATTCCGGCTTACATCGTTATTGCCACGCTGTTCCCGGCTGCTGTTTCCGCCACCATTTCCCCTGCTATTATTGCCATTTCCGTTTCCCCTGTCACGACCATTTCCCTGAGAGAAAGCAGGGCCAACAGATAATCCGCCAACCAACAGAAGTGCTACTGCTGCTGTAAGATAACGCCTGCTGAAAACAGAGGTTATTATTTGATTTTTTGCTTTCATTTGATTTTTTTTAAAGTGTAAAGTTTTTTCAAATCGATTTGTTTATGAGACGTAAAAACAGGAACAATAATCTTACCAGAAGGAAGGCTTTTGCATAATTATAACATTCTGAAATGCTAAAATAAATTTAAGGCAAATTCCGGGGGTTATTTTTTAAGAGTTATACCGAGTCCCGGAGAATTATTACAGTACAAAAAACCATCTTTTAATATAAAACTATTTTGTGCAGGGTCGGTTGTAAGATCAAAACATCCATCAAGATCGAGATACTTTGTATTTGAACAACTGTATGCAGTGTGCAAAGCGGCAGCAATGCCAGCGCTGCTTTCATCGTTGCAGCCCCAGAAAAGATCAATTGCGGCAGCCTGGCAGGCAATTTCTTTTGCGGCAGCAATGCCTCCGCATTTCATTAGTTTGATATTAAAAACACTGTATGGTACAGGAGGGACTAAAAGCCTGGATGCAGCTTCTGTTCCGGTGAGTGATTCATCTGCAACGATCTTTCTTTGCAGATTTTTTTGAAGTGAAAGCAATTCATCTTCACTGCCTGCTTTAAGTGGCTGTTCAATAAGTTCCAAGGGGATAAATGATGTTTGCTGAATAAAGTTATTCAGTTGTTGAATTGTATAGCCTTCATTTGCATCAACCCTGATTTTAATTTTAGCTCCAAAATTTTCATACAGCTTAATTACTTTTTCTGCATCTTCATCACAATGCTGTCCTGTTTTTAATTTTATTATTCTGAATCCCTGGTTGTAATAATTTGTTGCATCCTCAATTGTTGATGTGATATCTTTTATTCCAATTGTTACAGAAGTGGCCAAAGGACCTGTTTTTCTTCCTAAAAAATCAACAAGCGGTTTTTGAATATACTTGCAATAAGCGTCGTATAATGCTATGTCAACTGCGGCAATTGTTGCAGGGTAGTGTTTGTATTGTTGTGTTGTTAGTGTAATCAGCTTTTTAAAATCTTCAATATTTTTTCCAACGATGTTCTGAAGAAAGCCATCCTGCAGATTTTTCAGTGTTGCAGAAGGAGATTCGCCCGTTACATCTTCAAACGGATTGGCAGAGCCAATTCCTGTTATTCCGTTACTGAGAACAATTTCAAGAAAAATAATTTCAGTAGAGTTGAATGAATTGTATGCAATTGTATAAGGCTGTGTAAGCTTTATCTTTTCCATCCAGGAGCTGACTGCAACAATTTTCATTAGATGTGTTTTTCAAGCGAAGAAATAACTGGTAACATCTTATTAACTCCCTGTTGTAATGGAAGAAGAACAGGAATGCCGAAGTCGGCTTCGTATTGCTGCTGAAATTGAATTGCTTCCTCCATCGAACAATCTTCTGTATTTAAAGCAAGCGCAATAACTTCTGATCCGTACATTTTAATTAACTCAATTTCTGATTTCACAGAAGGAATTGTTCCCCATGCTGTAATATGATCGTAATGGGTTCTTTTAGGTGCATGAACCAGTATTACATGCTTTGCATTTGCCGAAACTAAAAACTCAGATCCACATGGCCCGCTTGGATTGCGAAGAGCTGCCTGTCCTTCAATTAAGATTATTTCTGCGTTGGTTTCTTTCCAGCAGGTTACAATGGCATGTTCAAGTTCACCCGAAATAAAATCGTTTAATGTTGAATCAAAAATAAATCCATACCTGCCGCCTTGCAGCCAGCCTGTTTGTCCTGTATAAATCATTTGTGCATTTATGCCCGCATCTGTACATGCCTGTTGTACCATGCGGCAGGTGGTTCGTTTGCCCAATGCACAGTCTGTTCCAATAACTGCTATAACAGGCGCAGTTACTTGATATATTTCTGCATTCCAGAAATGGAGGTCTTTTCTTTCTTTTGGTTTTCTTACATCAATCAGTTCTGTTCCAAATTCACCGGCAAGATCAACGAGACGGGGAATGCCTGAGAGATAATCATGTAACCCGTTTACTAATGAGATGTGATTTTTTATACATGTTTCAAGTAGAGGAATGAAATGTGCTGGTAAAATACCTCCAACGGTTGCGATTCCTATAATACAATATTGAATATTGCTTATTAACGATATCGCTTCTTCAACAGAAGCATAAACCGGAATATTTCGTTTAATGCCATCTAACACCTCGCCGGCATCTTTGCCTGCATGTACCTTGTCGATAACAGCACAGATTTCATAGCGATCTGTTCCACGTATCAGTCCATGTGCTGTTTTGGCATCTGATTCATGCAGGATGCCGTCAGTTAAAATAATTGCTTTTGGTTTTTGTTGCATAATGATTTTTTTATCTGCCAGCAAATTCGCCGGGGTATTGCTGTAAAAAAGTTTTTTCCTGGTACACAAGTTTTCCGTTAACCCAAACTTTTAGTATTCCATCCGACAATGCAGTGGAATTCTGAATATCTGCATTGTCCTTTACTGTATCGGGGTCAATTAAAACAAAATCTGCAAAATATCCGGGAGATATTATTCCCCTGTTTTTAATGCCCGTATGTGAAGCAGCAAGCCCCGTCATTTTATAAATTGCTTCTTCCCAGCTAAGAACTTTCTTTTCTTTCACATATTTGTACAGTACTCTGGTAAAACTTCCATATCCTCTGGGATGTCCTCCATTGCCGCCATCGGAACAGATATTGGTGTTTGGCCAGCTAAAGAAATTAATCAGATCATTTTCTGTCATTGATTTACCCATAATTGTTTCTGTGCCACCTTCGTCAGGATGTTGCTGATTATATAATTGGGCGGCAGCTACGAGATATAGCAGCGTTTGTGCAGGTGTTTCGTTACGCATTGTTGAAATTTGTGCAACTGTTTTTCCTTTATAAGCAGTATCAGGTTTAAAACGAACCATTACTGATTTTTCAGGATCGAACAAATGATCTACGGCATAAGTTGCCCCAATGATGCTGGAGAAATTTTTCTTTGGAAATAAAACCCTGGTTGTGCTGTTCCAGAAATCGTAGGGATAACAATCGGCAGAAATATCAATTCCCTGCGATCTTGCTTTTTCAAGAACTGCCAGCAGTTGAGATGAAGTATTCCATTTGTCTTTTAATGCAATTTTTATATGTGAAATCTGAACGGGAATATTTGCCTGCCTGCCTATTTCAATAATTTCATCAATTGCATCATCCATATTAATGTCTTCACTGCGAATGTGACTTGTATATTTTGCTTTGTATTTTGCGGCAACTTTTGCCAATGCAATTACTTCACTTCTGCTGCTGTAAAATGCACCTTCGTATTCAAGCCCGGTTGATAAACCCAACGAACCATTCTGTAAATCCTGGCTGAGCAATTGCTCCATTCCTTTAATTTCGGCTTGAGTTGCCTGCCTGTAAAGTTGAGTTGCCCCCATGATTTTTTCACGTAAACTTGTTTGTCCTGTATAAGTTGCAATGTTTACTGCAACGGGTCTTTTCTGAAGAAATGCTTTAATACTATCAACAGGATCGCTTTCACCATCCTGCCCGGAAACAATTGTAGTAACTCCCTGATTTAATGCAGCCATAGCTTCAGGAAATTTCTCAAGGTAACCTGCCAGGTGGCTGTGTGTGTCAATAAAACCAGGTGCAAGTATTTTCCCGTTTCCATCAATTACTTCTTCACCTTCAAATGGTTTCAGATTTCCTACGGAAATAATTTTTTTGCCTTCAATTCTTACAGATGCATTTCTTGCAGGTGTGCCGGTTCCATCAATCAGTTTTACATTTGTAATAAGCAGTGTTGGTGTAACAGAGAGCATTTTTCCATTGATAAAATCCTTTGAAATTCTGTTAGCCGAGCCATTTGTTCCATTGCTCAGAACAATCAATACCCTCTTGTTTTTTGCATCCCGGAAAAAATAGTTTACAAAACCAGCCCAACCACCTGTGTGACTGTATTGCTGTTCTTTTTCATTATCAATAAACCAGCCAAACCCGTAAGGATATGTGTTCCCGTTCTTTAACTTCACAGGTTTAACAGCTTCTGCAAAAGTTGTTTTTTTAATTAATTTCTCTGTGGAGAGGCTTTGTTCCCATTTATACAAATCCTCAACAGATGAATACAGGTTCCCATCGCCAACAATTCCATCAAAATAGGTAAGATCATTCATCTCATTTGTGTCGCTGTTTACTTTAAACCCCAATACATGATTTTCAGGTACACCAGGCATCTGAACATGATAGATATACGTATTTTTTAAACCAAGCGGCTCCGTAATTCTTTTTTTTATGAACAATTCAATCGGCTGCTTGCTTACGTGTTCAATAATGCTCGCCAGCAGTACATAGTTCGTATTACAGTATGCCCATTTGGTGCCTGCAGGAAAGTCAATATCGGGTTTGTATTTTGTAAATAAAGCCAGCAGTTTTTCATTGTTTAAAGTATCAAGCGGCGTTCTGTTTTGTTGAAATAAATCAAAGTATTCTGGAATGCCCGAAGTATGTGTCATTAGGTTCCTGATAGTGATATTATTATAAGGGAATCCGGTAAGATACAAACTGCAATCATCATCAAACTGAAGTTCGCCTTCTTCTTTTAGTATCATTATTGCCATACATATAAACTGTTTGGTTACAGATGCAAGATTAAAAGAGGAAGTAGTACTCAGAGGCGAATTTGTCCTGAAATCAGCAACTCCAAACGCCTTTTTGTATTTTACCTTACCATTTTCTGCATACAAAACAGTTCCGTTGAATCGGTTTGTATGATGAAGAAGTGATAATAAAGAATCAAACTCCTTCAGCCGGTATGTTTGAGCCTTTGTTATATTAAGCAGAAGTTGTAAAAAGAAGAACAGGAATAAGAGCTTTCTCATGTAATCAATTTGGCTAAAGTTAAAATAAAATGCAGATGAAGCTTTTGTTTTTAACAACTAAAAAGCAGAATGTAATTAAAACTTCGGCTTTTGACGGGTGAAGATTTGTGGTACTTTTGTTGTTGATTGAAACTTGCACTATACAACTTATTTCAATGAAATATTTATTTTTTTTAAAACGGCCTTTATCCGTTATTATCAGTTTGTTTTTAGTATTCACATCAAATGCCCAGCAAAAAATCAACTTTGATGAAAACTGGAAATTTCATTTCGGTCACGCTTCAGATCCGTTAAAAGATTTTAATTACAGTATTGCAAACATCTTTGCCAAATCGGGCGCTGCTCAAAGTACTGCTATTGATGTAAAATTTAAAGACAGCAGTTGGGCAACAGTACAGTTGCCGCACGACTGGGCTGTTGAATTGCCGTTTGTTTATTCTCCCAACTTCGATGTGCAATCGCATGGATATAAACCGGTGGGTGGGTTGTATCCTGAAACAAGTATTGGCTGGTATCGCAAACATTTTACAGTTGCCAAAGCTGATTCGGGCAGTCGTTTTCAACTGCAGTTTGATGGCATCTTCCGTAATGCAAACATCTGGGTCAACGGATTTTTTGTTGGGAACAATATGAGCGGATATGTTGGCGCTAATTACGATATTACTGATTATGTCAATTATGATAAAGACAATGTCATTACAGTACGTGTTGATGCTACACAATACGAAGGCTGGTTTTATGAAGGTGCAGGTATTTACCGGCATGTGTGGCTGAATAAATTAAACAACCTGCATTTTACAGATGGAGGTGTGTTTGTTTATGCTGATGTGCAGACTACAAAAGCAACAGTAAGTGTGGAAGCAACAGTTGGAAATACAAATCTGAATGCAGCTAACTGTACAGTTTATTCTTATATCACTGAACGAAATGGAAAGTTTATTTCGCAAACAAAAGAACAGTCATTGTCATTAGCAGTTAATGCAAACGGAACAATCAAACAAAAAATTTCAGTAAATAATCCCCGTTTATGGTCGTTGGTTGATCCTTATTTATACAGGGTTGTTACAGTGGTTAAATCGGGAAATGAAATCGTCGATCAGCATGTACAACGTTTTGGTATCAGAACATTGCGTTTTGATGCAAACGAAGGATTTTTTCTTAACGGTAAGCATGTGAAAATTTATGGCACCAATAATCACCAGGATCATGCGGGTATTGGCAGTGCATTGCCCGATTACCTGCAATACTACCGCATTCGTTTACTCAAAGAAATGGGAGCAAATGCGTATCGCACCAGTCATCATGCACCTACGCCTGAATTGCTTGATGCCTGCGACAGTCTTGGTATGCTTGTGCTGGATGAACAACGTTTGCTCAACAGCAGCCCGGAATACATCAACCAGTTTGAACGATTGATTAAGCGTGACCGTAACCATGCTTCTGTTTTTCTTTGGTCAATTGGTAATGAAGAAGGATGGATACAGACTACAACAACAGGATTGCGTATTGCACAAACATTAATTGCCAAACAAAAAGAACTTGACCCTACACGTACATGCACGTATGCGGCTGATCTTGGCAATGTATTTAACGGAGTAAATGAAGTAATACCGATGCGTGGATTTAACTACCGTCATTTTGCTGTGGCTGATTATCACCGTGGCCATCCTGCACAACCCATCATTGGAACTGAGATGGGCAGCACCGTTACTACAAGGGGCATTTATACAAAAGATACCATCCGTGCTTATGTGCCCGACCAGGATATTACTGCGCCGTGGTGGGCAAGCCGTGCAGAAGACTGGTGGAAACTTGCAGCAGATAATAATTACTGGGTGGGAGGTTTTGTGTGGACTGGTTTCGATTACAGGGGTGAACCAACTCCGTATGAATGGCCCAATATCAATTCGCATTTTGGTATTATGGATGTATGCGGTTTCCCCAAAAATATTTATTACTACTATCAAAGCTGGTGGACGGATAAAGATGTGCTGCACATTTCTCCACACTGGAATGCAACTGGAAAAAAAGTTGCAGACTGGAATGGAAAAGGCGGAGAACCAGTTGATGTGTGGGTGAACAGTAATGCAGATGATGTGGAACTTTTTCTCAATGGAAAAAGCTTAGGTAAAAAAGATATGCCACGTAATGGTCACCTGCAATGGAGTGTTCCATATCAACCGGGAAAATTAGAAGCAATTGCAAATAAGAAAGGAAAACGATTGACTGCTAAGGTTGAAACGACAGGACAGGCTGCTGAAGTTGTGCTGACTCCTTACAAAACAACCATGTTAGCTGATGGACAAGATGCAACTGTACTTAATGTTTCGTTGATTGATAAAGAAGGAAGAGAAGTGCCTGATGCAGATAACATGATCCGTTTTTATATTTCAGGCAATGCAAAAATTATTGGTGTTGGCAATGGCGATCCCAGCAGCCATGAACCTGATAAATGTGCTGAAGGTGCATGGCAGCGAAGTGCATTTAATGGAAAGTGCCAGTTGATTATTCAGTCAGGAAAAGTGCCCGGCATTATTAAAGTGGAAGCAAAGGCGGCCGGTTTGTGGACAGGTTCAACCGATATTATTACAGTTGCGCCAGAAAATATAAATGTAAAAGCAACCGATAAAAAATATGAACTGAAAGGAGAAGCCGCCAAGCCAAGAGAAACTACAAAAATGATTGGTGCTGATATTTCTTTTCTGCCCGAACTTGAAGCAAGAGGAATCAAGTTTACTAATAACGGTGTGCAGAAAGATGCTATCCAGATATTAAAAGATCATGGATTTAATTATGTGCGTCTCCGCATTTTTCATGATCCTGCGCAGGACAGTGGCTATTCTCCCAAAAAAGGTTTTTGCGATCTGAATCATACATTGGAAATGGCGAAGAGAGTAAAAGCTGCAGGAATGAAACTGCTGCTTGATTTTCATTACAGCGATTACTGGGCCGATCCCGGTAAACAATACAAACCTGCAGCATGGAAAAATCTAAACTTTGAACAACTGAAACAGGCTTTGTATGATTATACAAAACAGGTAATGACAGCATTGAAAAATCAAAACACTGTTCCTGATATGGTGCAGGTGGGCAATGAAATCAATCATGGACTTGTGTGGCCTGAAGGTAATGTAAAACATCTCGACAGTTTGGCACAACTCATCAATGCAGGAACTGCTGCCGTAAAAGAAGTGGATGCTTCTGTAGTAATGATGTTGCACATTGCATTGGGCGGACAAAATGATGAATCTGTTTTTTTTATTGACCAGATGCTTGCAAGAGGTGTGCATTTTGATGTAATTGGTGAATCGTATTATCCCAAATGGCATGGCACATTGGATGATCTCAACAATAACCTCAACGATCTTGTTCGTCGTTATGGAAAAGATGTAATTGTTGTTGAATATTCGCAACTGAAAAAAGAAGTCAACAAAATTGCATTTGGATTGCCCAATGGCAAAGGAAAAGGAACCTGCATCTGGGAACCGTTAAATACATGGGAATCCATTTTCGACAGGCAAGGCAATGCAAATGATCTGCTGAAATTGTACGATGAAATAAGTAAGGAATACCTGAAATAAATCAACAAACCTTTCATCATGAAGCCTATCGTCATTAAACGGATTTATGAAATGTATAATGCGGATGATGGTTACCGCATTCTCACCGACAGGTTATGGCCAAGAGGAGTTAAAAAAGAAAATGCTCATCTTGATGAATGGAATAAACAAATCGCCCCATCAACTGAATTAAGAAAATGGTTTGATCATCAACCGGAGCGGCTGAAAGAATTTGCAGAGCGTTACCGTGAAGAGCTTTTGCAAAATGCTGTTGATGAGCTTAAGCGCATCAGGCAGATTGCAGCAAAGAAAAAAGTAACATTACTGTATGCAGCAAAAGATTCTGATTGTAATCATGCAATGATACTCCGGGATCTGCTGAATTCACTTGCTTATTAAATTCTTAAAAATTGTATTTAGTGACTTTGGTTATAAAACAGGTGAAAATAATTGCTTAAACTTGTACTGTGACAGCATTTAAAAAAGCAACAGCATTTTTCTTGATTGTGATTTATTCACTATCAGCAACTTCTTCAAAAGAATTATTGAAGCTGCCGTTGCTTGCTGAACATTATGCTGATCATAAAAGCGAAGGACAAAAAACAAGCTTTATTAAATTTCTTGTACTGCATTATATTGTTGAAGATGGTACCGACAGCGATGCTGATGAAGACAGCCGTTTGCCGTTTAAATCGGCAGAGCATGCAGTTGCTTCTTTTGTTTCAGTTGCTCCAACCACTTTTGTTGTTTTAAGCAAACCCGAGAATGAAAGCAAAAATGATTTTGCTGATTATCGTGATTTATTTCTTCCTTCACAATACTTAGCTTCTATCTGGCAGCCTCCCCGTCATTGCTGATTTTTTTCTGATTGACATTTTATTCATCATTTAAATTTTTCAGTAATGAACACTACTCATATTCATTTACTGCTGAATCATTTTCCCATCATCGGATCAATGATTGGCGGTTTAATCTTACTCTGGGGTATTATCAAAAAACAAGACCAGGTAAAATCAATTGCGGCCGTTGTTATTGTAGTAATGACCTTGCTTGCAATTCCCGTTTTTTTAACCGGCGAACCTGCTGAAGATGCAGTGGAAAACCTGCCCGGTGTTTCTGAAGCAATGATTAATCTTCATGAAGAGGCAGCTGAACTTGCCATCTGGCTCATGGTTGCAGCAGGTGTTGCTTCTCTTGCGGCATTGTTTTTTAAATGGAAAAAAAGCGAACGGGCAAAAATCATTTTCACAATTGCATTGGTTATGTCGTTGCTTTCTTTTGGCGCAATGGCCCGCACCGGCTATTATGGCGGAAAGATCAGGCACACTGAAATCAGTGCCGCTGCTGATGTAAATCAGACCAACGGAAATGAAAAAGAAAAACAGGAGGGCAGTAAAGAGAAAGAAGAGGAAAAAGAGAAGGATAACGATTAGAACTTTGGGTGACGCTGATTAGGCGTCACCCTTTTTTTATTAGTAGATTTGTTGTTCTCACCCCACTTGATCATTCACTTAATTGTCAGCTATGACATCGACAGATATTTCAACAGGATTAACTGATGAACAGGTAATCGAAAGCCGTAAACAATATGGTGCAAACGAACTTGAACTGCACGAAGACAGGGTGTTTTTAAATGTGCTTAAGGATGTTGTTACCGAACCCATGTTTATGTTACTGCTTGCTGCATGTATCATTTATTTTGCGGTTGGTCAGTTTAAAGAAGGAGTTATCATGCTTGTTTCAATATTTATTGTTGCAGGCATTTCGCTTTTCCAGGAATACAGGAGTAAAAATGCAGTTCAGGCATTAAAAAAAATGTCGGCTGCAAAAGCAAAATTGTTGCGTAATGGTTTGGTGATAGAAGTGGATGCAGAAGAAATTGTAGTAGGAGATTTGTTGTTGTTGGCCGAAGGTGAAATTGTAGCCGCAGACGGGATTATCATTGCAGCCAACGATTTTTCGTTAAACGAATCCATCTTAACAGGTGAATCGTTTTCTGTTATTAAAAATGCAGAAGATAATCAGTCGGTTTATAAAGGAACACTTGTAACAAGTGGCAGTGCTACCATACAGGTTACGGAAGTTGGATTGAAAACCATGTTTGGAAAAATTGGTTTATCGATGAAAGAAGTGAGTGTTGTTAAAACACCATTGCAGCTTCAGATACGTTCATTTGTAAAAAATATGGTGTGGATAGGTGCAGTTGCTTTTGTGATTGTGGTGATTGTGAATTACCTGCAGTCGGGTGATATCGTTCATTCCTTTTTGCATGGTTTAACATTGGCGATGAGTATTCTGCCCGAAGAAATTCCTGTTGCATTCAGCACCTTCCAGGCGTTGGGTGCTTTCCGTTTACTGAAGAATCAAATCATTGTTAAGCAACCGCAATATGTTGAAACACTGGGTTCGGCAACAGTGATCTGTACCGATAAAACAGGAACGCTTACACAAAACAAAATGAGCATTGCATATGTGTACGATGCAGCAACAAAAGAATCGGTTGAAGTAAAAAACGGAACAGCATTACCCGGTGAGTTGATTGAATATGCCATGTGGAGCAGCGAAACAAATCCGTTTGATCCCATGGAAAAAACAATTCATCATTTGTACGAACAAACTGCAAAAGTTGACAAGCGAAATTTGTTTGAGCAGATACATGAATACCCGATTGAAGGGAAACCGCCAATGATGACACATATTTTTGAAAACCAAGAAGGTGAAGTTGTGATTGCTGTTAAAGGCGGGCCTGAAGGTATTTTACGGCAGAGCAAACTTTCAGTAAGCGAGCTTAAACATGTTGAAGAGCAATCGTTACAATATGCCCGAAATGGTTACAGGGTGCTTGGTGTTGGTAAAGCAATATGGGAAGGGAAAAAATGGCCAGCATCGCAGGAAGATTTTGAATTTGAGTTTTTAGGATTAGTTGCTTTTCAGGATCCGCCAAAAGAAAAAATTACGGAAACCATTCAAACCTTCCGTGAAGCTGGTATTCCTGTAAAAATGATAACTGGTGATTATGCTGAAACTGCATTAGCCATTTCTGAACAAATATCGCTTGACCATAACAGTGAAGTGCTTACCGGAAAAGAAGTACTCCATTTCAGTAAAGAAGAGTTGCAGGAAAAAGTAAAGCATGTAAACATTTTTGCACGTATGTTTCCCGAAGCTAAACTGAAGGTGATTGATGCTTTAAAAGAAAATGGTGAAATTGTTGCAATGACGGGTGATGGAGTTAATGACGGGCCGGCATTGAAAGCAGCTCATATAGGTATTGCAATGGGATTAAGGGGAAGTGAGGTGGCAAAGAATGCAGCATCCTTAATTCTTACCGATGACAATCTTGCGCACATGACTGATGCTGTTGCACTTGGCCGTAAGATTTATGATAACTTGAAAAAAGCAATTCAGTACATTGTTTCCATTCATATTCCTATTATCCTGATTGTAACATTGCCATTGGTATTAATGTGGAAGTTTACGGATATATTTTCGCCGGTACATGTGATTTTTCTTGAGTTGATTATGGGGCCAACCTGTTCTATTATTTATGAAAATGAACCAATGGAGCCAGGAACCATGCAAAGACCTCCAAGAAAAATGGGGAGTACGTTTCTCTCTTTGCGGCAATTGTCGGTAAGCATTGTACAGGGATTAATGATTACAGCAGGCTGTTTGGGTGCAGGCTGGTATTTCATGCACACAGGCGCTGATGATGCAACCATCCGTTCAGTCATCTTTATTACACTATTGTTCAGTAATGTTTTTCTTACATTGGTGAACCGTTCGTTTTATTATTCGGTTATTGAAACACTTTCCTATAAAAACAATCTTGTTGGGCTCATCATTGGTATTACTTTACTCTTTATTGCAATTGCATTGTATGTGCCGGGAGTGAGGAGCTTGTTTGGTTTAACACAACTGCCATTTATTATTGTGGCGCAATGTATTGCTGTTGCACTGGCAGCTACATTGTGGATTGAAGTGCTGAAATGGGCTAAGCGGCAAAACAACTGAGAAGAATTCTTCCGATATTTCAAATGAAACAGCATCTTTGCTGTGAAGATGAAGCAGGAAATAAATATTCAGCAACCCGAAATAAGGTCGGTGCAGGTAATGCGTTATGTAACTCCTTTACGTGAAGGTGGTTCGTTACCAGCTATTGCAGAAGCGGATGATGGCTTTTTATACGTATTAAAATTTCGTGGAGCAGGGCAGGGAAGCAAGGCATTGATTGCAGATTTAATTGGTGGAGAAATAGCCCGTTTAATGGAATTAAAAGTTCCTGAAATTGTATTTGCCCATCTTGATGGAGCTTTCGGACGTACAGAACCGGATGAAGAAATACAGGATTTACTGCGTGCAAGCAAAGGGCTTAATCTGGGGCTGCATTATTTATCGGGTGCCATTACATACGATCCTGCTGTAAAAAAAGTTGATGAGCATCTTGCATCAAAAATTGTATAGCTTGATGCATTGCTGATGAACGTTGACCGTACTGCACGCAATACAAACATGCTGAGCTGGCACAATGAACTTTGGCTTATAGATCATGGAGCCGCTTTGTATTTTCATCATACATGGTCAAACTGGAAAGAACAATCAGTAAAGCCATTTGCGCAGATAAAAGATCATGTACTGTTGCCACAGGCTTCATTACTTCAACTGGTAAATGAAGAGCTGAAGAAGGTTGTAACGGAAGAACGAATCCGCTCAATTGTATCAATAGTGCCGGATGAATGGTTGCAGCATGAGGATATAAAAGAAAGTCCTGATGAAATGAGAAATGTGTACAGCCAGTTTTTAATAAACAGAATTAGTCACACCGATATATTTGTAAACGAAGCAATCAATGCAGGAAAATTTCTTATTTGAGTATGCTGTTATAAGGGTGGTGCCACGGGTGGAACGGGAAGAGTTCCTCAATGTGGGCGTGATTGTGTATTGTAAAAAACCGCCGTTCCTGCAAACAATGTATGTGCTGAATGAACAAAAATTACTCACATTGTTTCCGGCTGCAGAGATAGCTGAAATTAAATCGCACCTTGAGGCTTTTGAGCAAATCAGTAAAGGTGAATCGAAAGACAGTCCTATTGCAGCACTTGATATTGCATCCCGTTTCCGTTGGTTAACTGCTAAGCGTAGTACAGTTGTACAAACATCTCCGGTTCATTCCGGTTTGTGTAAAAGCTTTGAAGAAACTGTTGCACGTTTGTTTCAGCAAATGGTGTTGAGCTGATTGTAGAAACAAGAATTAAACGGATGAGACAGATTTACAGAGGAGTTTTAATTATATAAAAATCTGCATAAATCTGTTCTATCTATATCATCAGTATTACTATTGTATTGTGTTTTTATACGCTTTATCAAAAGCGTTCTTTCCCATTTCAATCATTTCTCCTGCACGGTAAAATTCATATACAGCACAACTGTTACGTGGAATTTCGACTAATAAATCAGGCGGATATGTTTTAATCATCATTTCAGTTAAACGATCCTGTGTAAAATCGTAGGAAGTATTGACCAAATCAAAAACCGACATACTTACATTTTTGCTGCCAGTTGATTTTTTTCTTCCGGGTAAGGTAAATGATTGAAGCCAGTCACGGGTAACAGGTTTTTCCTCAGTAGTAATAATCGGTTCCTTTCGTTTCGGCTCAGCATAGCCGTTTATGTTTACTGCAACAATCAACTCGTCTTCTTTTCTGTTCACCAGGTTTAATGGCAACGGATTTAATACGCCGCCATCAACCAGAAAAGTTTCATTTTCCTGTACGGGTGTAAACACACCGGGTATGCCAATAGATGCACGCAAAGCCTTGTATAAATTTCCCGAAGCAAAATGCACTTCTTTCCTGTTAATAATATCGGTGGCAACAGCCGTAAATTTTATTTTCAGTTCCTCAATAGTTTGTTTGCCGGTAAATTTTTCTAACTGAGCCAGCACTTTTTCACCTTTTACAAAACCCTGCATGGTGAATGTAAAATCAAACAGATTAAATACTTTGGTTTTGTTCAGCGTAAGCAGCCAGTCTTTATATGTTTTAAGGTATCCTGCACAGTACATTCCACCAACAACAGCACCCATTGAGCATCCTGTTATACTAATGATTTCAAAGTTGTGTTCTTCCAGTTGTTCAATTACGCCTATATGAGCAATGCCTCTTGCTCCTCCGCTGCCCAAAACAAGATGTGCTTTCTTTTTCATTTCTCAAAGTATGCAATTAAAAGTACGAAACTGCAAATGTGTTTAGTAATTTCCTTTGATGTATTTATTCGCTTTCAGGAAACGAAGTTTAAGTAATTTGCAGCATTAAAATTCAGAGATATGATTCCGGTTAAAGGTTATGCAGCACAAAGTTCTGCTTCAGCACTCACTCCGTTTGATTTTGAACGTAGGGAACTGAAAGAGCATGATGTTTTGGTTGAGATTTTATTTTCAGGGGTTTGTCATTCTGATCTTCACCAGGTAAGGGACGAGTGGGGCGGATCAATTTACCCAATGGTTCCCGGTCATGAAATTGTAGGTAAAGTTGTGAAAGTGGGTAGCCATGTTTCAAAATTCAAAGCTGGTGATACTGCTGGTATTGGTGTAATGATTGACAGTTGCCGTGAATGCAAACCATGTAAAGATCACATGGAACAATATTGTGCAGAAGGGATGACAGGAACATATAATGGTTATGAACGTGATGGTGTGAGCATTGCACAGGGAGGTTACAGTACACAAATTGTTTGTGATGAACGCTGGGTGTATCATGTTTCGGATAAATTAAATCTTGCCGGTGTGGCTCCGTTGCTTTGTGCAGGAATCACTACTTATTCGCCTTTGCGATATGCTGATGTAAAACCCGGTGATAAAGTTGCAGTTGCGGGTTTGGGTGGTTTGGGACACATGGCTGTAAAGTTTGCTGTGGCAATGGGCGCAGAAGTAACTATGCTCAGCACATCGCCTTCCAAAGCTGAGGATGCAAAAAAATTAGGAGCCCATCATTTTGTGTTGAGTACCGATGTTGAAGCAATGAAAAAAATGGAGAGTTATTTTAATGTTGTGGTTGATGCTGTAAGTGGTAATCATGATTATGAAGTTTACCTGAAACTTCTTGCTGTAAGCGGTAAACTGCTGGTGGTAGGATTGCCGAAAGATGATCCGAAAGTAAATCCGTTTGAGCTGATTAAAAACCGCCGCAGCATTATTGGTTCTATGATTGGTGGTACAGTTGAAACACAGGAAATGCTCAACTTTTGTGCGGAGAAAAATATTACTGCCGATGTGGAAGTTATTCCAATGCAGTACATCAATGAGGCGTATGAACGTATGCTGAAAAATGATGTGAAATACAGGTTTGTGATTGATATGTCGAGTTTAAAATGAGAACAGAAGACAGATTCAAAATAAAAAATATTGTAGTTAAACTTAGTTCCTAAATGAATCCGGAAGATATAGCAAGAATAAGAAAAGATTATACGCTTAATTCGCTTGATGAGGAATCGGTGAAACCAACTCCATTTGCCCAGTTTGAGCATTGGTGGAATGAGGCAACTGATTCAAAAATTGACGAAGTAAATGCAATGACACTGGCAACAGCAGGTAAAGATGCCGTGCCGGAAGCAAGAACAGTATTACTGAAAAATTTCAATGAAAACGGTTTTGTTTTTTTTACCAATTATAACAGTGCAAAAAGTTCGCAGCTCGAAGAAAATCCCAACTGCTGCCTGCTGTTTTTCTGGAAAGAAATGGAACGCCAGGTAAAGATTGTTGGTGTAGCTGAAAAAATCAGCACGGAAGAAAGCATTGCTTATTTCAACAGCAGGCCCGATGGAAGTAAAATTGGTGCATGGGCATCACCGCAAAGTATTGCAGTTGCAGGAAAAGCATGGTTGAAAGAAACATTTGAATTTTATCGTGAACGGTTTAAGCATGGCGAAATTCCAAAGCCGCCGCATTGGGGAGGCTTTCGTGTTAAGCCAGTTAAAATTGAATTCTGGCAGGGACGGCCAAGCCGCATGCACGATAGAATTGTTTATACTTTTACTGAAAATAAAAGCTGGGATATTAAAAGGCTTGCACCTTAATTCATGTTGTTTATACAAGTTTCAAATATCAGTAAAACAGTCGGGCAGAATGTTGTTGTAAAGCGTGTAAGTTTTACACAGGAAAAACTACAGCATATTGCTATTGTTGGCGAAACCGGCTCTGGAAAAACAACGTTGTTGAAACTGGTTGGTGGTTTTGTAAAACCCGATGAAGGTGAAGTGCTTTTTGAAGAAAAAAAAATTATCAATCCTGAAGATGAGTTATTTCCCGGTCATCCCGGTATTGCTTTCCTGAGCCAGTATTTTGAATTGAGAAATAATTATTGGGTCAGGGATTATCTCGAAATGGCAAATAAATTAACCGAAGAAAAAGCCATCGAGTTGTACAAAATTTGCCAGGTTGATCATTTACTTCAACGACGTACAAATCAGCTTTCAGGTGGGGAAAAACAACGGATTGCTCTTGCACGTTTGCTTACTACGTCTCCACGATTATTGTTGCTTGATGAACCTTATTCCAATCTTGATGCTATGCACAAGCGTACCATCAAGCAGGTGATTGATGATATAAGTGAACAACTTGGTATTACCTGTATTCTTGTAAGCCATGATGCTGCTGATGTGCTTTCATGGGCCGATAAAATTCTCGTAATGCAGAATGGTGAATTGATTCAGCAGGGAACAGCGGAAGAAATTTACCAGCAACCGGTTAATGAATATGCAGCAGGGTTGGTTGGCGATTATAATTTAATTGATGTGAACAAAGCTCCTTTGTTTGGTTCTTTTACTTCAAATGATACATTTATTATACGTCCTGAAAATATTCATGTAACAGCAACCGGTCAATCGCATATCTTCGGAATTGCACAACGCATTTCTTTCTTTGGTAGTTATTATTTGCTTGAAGTGCTTGTTGAACAGCAGTTGATAAAAGTGCGGACACAATCGTCATCCCACAGAAAAGGCGAATTAGTTTTTCTTGCTGTTGAAGAAAAGCAAATTATACAACTTAACAATTGAGTTTTGCTTCAACCGCCGTTGGGGTTTACAACCGCCAACATGGTTTGTATTCAGGAATTGTTCAGTTTTATTCTATTGTACAAGTGTGCGATGCCAATGCGGTTGATGGATGTTGATGCAGTTGGTTTTAATAAATTTATTTTTCTTTCTACTTCAACCGCCGTCGGGGTTTAAAACCGCTGACGGGGTTTCATACTCCTGTCTTGATGCCTTTGTGCCTTTTGTGTAAATTTGAGGTTTAAATTTTTTTCATGCAGGGAAAGCAAGTAGAATTAATGTCGCCGGCGGGCAGTTTTGAATCAATGATGGCCGCAATACAGGGAGGTGCCGATTCAGTTTATTTTGGTGTGGAGCAACTGAATATGCGTGCAAGGGCTACCATGAATTTTACCATTGAAGATTTGCCGGAAATTGCTCAACTGTGTAAGAGGCACAATGTACGCAGCTATCTTACATTGAATACGATTGTGTATGATCATGATCTGTCGTTGATGAAAATGGTGGTGAGCGAAGCGAAGAAAGCTGGTATTACTGCAGTAATTGCATCTGATCAGGCAGTGATTGCTTATGCACGTACGCTCAATTTAGAAGTACATATTTCCACGCAATTGAATATTACCAATCTTGAAACTGTACGTTTTTATTCTTTGTTTGCTGATGTGATGGTGCTGTCGAGAGAATTGAGTCTGCGACAAGTGAAAGCAATCTGCGATGGAATTAAAAAAGAAAATATTACAGGTCCATCAGGAAATTTAATCGAGATTGAAGTGTTTGCACATGGTGCGTTGTGTATGGCTGTATCGGGAAAATGTTATCTCAGTCTGCATACACAAAATGCATCGGCTAACCGTGGTGCATGTTTGCAGAACTGCCGGAGAAAATACAAAGTAATTGATATTGAAGACGGGCATGAGCTGGAAATAGATAATGAATACATCATGTCGCCGAAAGATCTCTGTACGATTAATTTTCTTGATCAGTTGATTGAAACTGGTGTTCGTGTATTGAAGATTGAAGGCAGAGGCAAGAGCCCTGATTATGTAAAAACAGTTACACAATGTTACCGTGAAGCAATTGACAGTTATTATAATCATACTTATTCTGCAGATAAAGCTGCTGAATGGATGAAGCGGATGGAAGAAGTGTATAACAGGGGTTTCTGGGGTGGTTATTTATTTGGGCAGGAATTGGGTGAGTGGACAGATGGTTCAGGATCAAAAGCAACTACACGAAAAATATATCTTGGCAAGGGTAATCACTATTACCCCAAAGCAAAAATTGCTGAATTTAAAATAGAAAGTTATCCTTTGCGTGTAGGAGATCGTGTAATGATTATTGGTAAAAATTTCGGTGTAATTGAAACAGTGATTGACTCATTGCACGTAAATGAAACAGGAGCTGCTGAAGTAGCAGAAAAAGGCGATTTATGCGCATTTCCTCTTGATGTGGAAATTCATCATACAGATAAGTTATACAAGATTGTAGCTTCAGATACGGAGGTTGAAGTAATATGATTACCATCACACAGCAAAGGGAAAAATGTATAGGCTGTAACTATTGTGTTGAAGCTGCACCAGACCGCTGGCGTATGTCGAAGCGTGATGGAAGAAGCACCTTGGTTGATGCAAAAGAAAAAAGAGGATTCTGGTCGGTGAAGGTGAATGAAGAGGAGCGTGATGCCAATGAAAAAGCTGCAAAGCTCTGTCCTGTAAAAATCATACAGGTGAAGTAAACACAGCCGTACGAACGAATTGCCAGCATTTCATTATAAAAGCTTATCTTTGCTGTTCTTAATGTTATTACTCTCTCTGTTTGTTTAGTTTTTCTTCTCAAATAATGATCGTGCTAACGTAAGGCGGATAAAGTATCAACACATTGATTGATAGCCTTATCAAAGATTTTATAATTAAATATTTTTATTGTGTCATTTAACAATTTACAGCTCATTGAGCCTTTAATGAAGGCTTTGAGTAAAGAGGGTTATACAACCCCAACACCTATTCAGCAACAGGCTATTCCTGCTGTGTTGCAAAAAAGAGATTTATTGGGATGTGCCCAGACAGGAACCGGGAAAACTGCTGCTTTTACAATTCCGGTTTTACAACTGATGTATCAGCAACGGGTGGAAAAGCAACAACAAAACCATGTTACTCAAACATTAATTCTTACACCTACCCGTGAGCTTGCCTTGCAGATTGGTGATAGTATTAAAGCATACGGTCATTTTCTGCCGTTCAGGTACCAGGTTGTGTTTGGAGGAGTTCCGCAACACAGGCAGGTGAGTGGTATTAAAAAAGGAGTGGATATTATTGTGGCTACACCCGGCCGTTTGCTGGATTTAATGCAGCAGGGAATTATTTCACTTGATCAGATTGAATATTTTATTCTTGATGAAGCTGACCGTATGCTGGATATGGGCTTTGTGCAGGATGTAAGAAGAGTAATTGCTAAACTTCCTGCTAAAAGGCAAACGTTGTTTTTCTCTGCAACTATGCCATTTGAAATTAAACAACTGGCTGATATATTACTGGTAAACCCGGTAAAAGCAGAAGTAACTCCTGTTTCTTCAACGGTTGATACAATTAATCAATCAGTTTATTTTGTTGAAAAGCAAAATAAGCGTTCACTCCTGGTTGAACTGCTGAAGAATGAAGAAATTAAAACGGTTCTGGTTTTTACACAAATGAAACATGCTGCTGATAAGCTTGCAAAACAACTGAACAATGCTGGCATTACTGCTGAAGCTATTCATGGTAACAAAGCACAGAACGCAAGGCAGCGTGCATTGGAAAATTTCAAGAAAAGAAAAACCCGGGTGTTGGTTGCTACTGATATTGCAGCAAGAGGAATTGATATTGATGATTTAACGCATGTGGTGAATTACGAATTACCCAACATTCCTGAAACATATGTTCACCGTATCGGCCGTACCGGTAGGGCAGGTGCTTCTGGAACTGCTATTTCTTTCTGCGACTGGAGTGAAAAAATTTTTTTAACAGACATTCAGAAACTGATTAAGAAAACAATTCCGGTTATTGAAGGGCATGAATTTGATATTGCAGCTATGCACAGTGTTCAGTCAGCAACAACTACAGCAACTGCAACTGCGGCCCCGTCAGTTCCTTCATTCAACAGTTTTTCAAGGGGTGGGCGCAGGGGAAGGGTGTTTACGCAGCGGTAATACTTAATGTCTGTAGCAAACGCAGTTAATATTCATTCCCGCTCCAACTGATGCAAACAATACTACATCACCGGCGTTAAGCTGGTGATGTTCTACCTGTCCTTTTCTTACAAGATCATATAGTGTAGGAACTGTGGCAACCGAACTGTTGCCCAGCCAATGAATACTCATAGGCATTATGTTCTCAGGGGCAGGAATGCCATAAAGCCTGTACAGCCTGTGAATAATGCCTTCATCCATTTTCTCATTTGCCTGATGGATAAAAATTTTTTTCACATCTTTTATATCAACACCACTTTTATCCAAGCAATCTTTCATTGCAGCCGGAACGTGTTTCATTGCATATTCATACACTTTACGGCCCTTCATTTTTATGTAGCGGATGTGTGGATCACTATCAGGATAAAATGATTTGCCCATGTGTATGTAATCTACTTCTTCAATTGAGTGAGTTTGAACAGAAGCGCTTAAAATGCCGAAGCCATTTTCAGTTGTTTCTTTATATTCCAGCACAGCGGCACCGGCACCATCACTAAAAATCATACTGTCACGGTCGTACATGTCAATAACTCTGGAAAGAGTTTCAGCGCCAATGATTAATGCTTTTTTTGCAATACCTGCTTTGAAATAAGCATCTGCCTGAATAACGCCTTGTATCCATCCCGGGCATCCAAACAAAATATCATACGCAATACAGTTGGGATTGTGAATACTCAGCTTATGTTTGATATGGCTTGCCAATGACGGAACCGCATCGGTTTGAATGGTATGTTTAATAACGTTCCCGAAATTATGTGCAACAATGATCTGGTCAATTTCTTCAGGATTTACACCGCTGTCAACAATTGCATTTTTTGCAGCAAAAGCACCAATGTCGGATGTGTTTAAGTCATCCGTTGTATATCTTCTTTCTTCAATACCTGTTATCTGTTTAAATTTTTCAACAACTTCCTGTGGTGGAGTAGGCAGTGGCTGCTGATTATCGGCATAGAAAATCTGCTTTGCAAAATCGTTATTTGTTTGTACAACAGGAGGTATGTAACATCCCGAACCTGTAATAACTGAACGTAACATAGTTGTTTAAAGTTTGTAAAAAAAAATCTGCTGAAGGTTGCTTGCCGTCAGCAGAGGTGCTGATAATGGTTACAGAGGTGCTCAATGATTAATCTGCTGAAATATTTTCTTCTACAGGTTCAAGAGTAGTGATAACTTCTTTTGTAGTTTCCTTTAGGGGTGTAATATCTTTGAATGTTATCTGGAAATCATTCGTCATTGAAATTTCAAAATGGCGGCCTTTTATCAGATTCCTTGTAATGTCATCTTCCTGAAGTAGTGTTATAAGTTCTTTTGAAAATGGGGAAGCTTTGAAAGCAATGTCTATTTTTCCATTAATTAATTGAAGTTTGCTAAAGCCAAATTTCGTTTTTCTGCCTCCCGATGCTCTCTCAAAATCTGCTTTGTTCATTTTCAGAACCTGATCTTCTTTTGAAGAACGTTTCAGAAGTATTGCTATTACTGCCAGATACTTTTTCCAAGTTTGTGTAAACATTTTTCAGTCTTTTTTTAATTTGAAAAGCGAAAACTATTTAATGGTTTCAGTTAAGCGTGTAAATTCTGCACCATTAAAAATCCGTCCGAGATTGAAATCTTTGGTTTTCTCCCACTCATTCATTTTTGAATCGGAAACAATCCGCCAAAAATTTTTCGACTTTAATTCTTCATAATCATCAGCACGGATAAAAATACCTTTTACTGTTTCTCTTGTTTTAAAATGAATATTCACTTTTTGATTTTTGTTCGCTTTATTTTCAACGAACTTTTCAATCATATCATTCGTCATGTTAAAAAATTGATTAAATAAATTATAGATCACCATTTATTAGTGCGTGGTCTGTTTTCTCTTGGCCTTGCTTCGGTAATTTTTATAAAACGGTTGTCGTTGCTTGTTCCGTCTAATGCGCTCATTGCATTTTGTGCTTCGGTGTTGTCAGGCATTTCTACAAAGCCAAAACCCCGACTTTGATTTGAAAATTTGTCGATAATAACTTTTGCTGAAATAACGTTGCCATATGCAGAGAAAAGCTGCTTTAAATCCTCATCTTTTACATTAGGCCCTAAATTGGAAACATACAAGTTCATAATAATGAATTGTTTAGTTAATAAAATTGAGCTTAATACTGGTGTAAAAGAAGAATATGAGAACTGCGGAGAATTGTTCGCTTACAAGAGATTACTCAAATGGACAATTAAAGGTACGTTTAATTTAGCAGACAGCTCTTTTTAATAATACATTCAGTAAACATGTACAGCTTTTAAACTAACAGAAACATGTACGTGCTGAAAGCTGTATGAACCAAATACAAGGAAAACAAAAAACCGGAGCATAAATAAACGCTCCGGTTTTATCATTTATTTCTTCCTTTTTTACATATCTATCTCTTCAACCGATAATGGCCTCATACAAAAGAACCAGTCTTTGCAATACACATCCTTTTCTTTCCCATCCATACGTTCTTTTGCAACACCGCAACTGTTGGCAGGGGGTACAATCACATCCTCGCCGGGTTTCCAGTCGGCAGGTAATGCCACGCCATGTTTATCAGCAGTCTGTAAACCAATGATTACACGTTTCAGTTCATCGAAATTTCTTCCCAGAGATAGGGGGTAATAAATCATTGCACGGATAATTCCGGCAGGGTCAATGAAGAAAACTGCTCTCACGGCTTTGGTGCTGCTTTCATTTGGCTGAATCATTCCATAGAGTTTTGCAACATCCATAGTAATGTCTTCAATCAATGGAAACTTCACTTCCATGTTTTTCATACCTCTGAATTCAATTTTTTCTTTAATTGTTCTGAGCCATGCTATGTGGCTGTACAGTCCATCAACACTCAGGCCAACTAATTGTGTATTGAGTTTTGCAAATTCACTTTCAAGGCTTGCAAACGTCATGAACTCTGATGTACAAACGGGGGTAAAATCGGCCGGGTGACTGAACAAAATAATCCATTTGCCTTTATAATCATCCGGGAAATGGATATTGCCTTGTGTAGTAACAGCTTTAAAAGAGGGCGCTGCATCTCCTATTCTTGGCATGCTTATATGGTTGCTGCCGTTAACTTCTGGTGTCATAATATTGTTTTTTAATCAACATTAAATGTAGCAGCAAACAGAAGCCGGTAAACAGGAGCGCAGTCAGCAATTATGCTGATTGTAGTTTCATTTTTCTTTACTGAAATGAAATTACTGTTTGGATGAAAGGATAAAACTGAGAAAAGCTTCCATTGCATGGTTCAGTTCATCAGCCGCTTCCAGCATGCCCATGTGTGCAATGCCCGAAACAATGTTTGCACTGCAAATGGAAGGCATGGCTGTTTGTGTAATTGCATCGGCCGGGTTTACTGCTTTGTCTTCTTCGCCAATAAAAAAGAAAACGGGAACTGTTGCCGATTTGAGAACCGTAGTTTTGTCGGGCCGGGCAATCATTGCTTCGTAATAAGCAGTCAATGCTTCTTTGCTGAATTGCTTGCCTTGTTCAATCAGATCATCAACAGTTTCTTTATGTTCTGTTTTAAATTTCTCTGAAAAGAGATTAGGAATCGTTGCTTTTACAAATTCAAAAGCAGAATGTTCTTTTATAAAATCAATTGATTTTTTCCGTGCTTCTTTTTTTTCTTCACTGTCCGCAAATGCAGTTGAATGAACGAGGCCGAAAGATTTTAATACATCAACATATTTTTCTGCAAATGCAAGTGTAATATAGCCGCCCATTGAATGACCAAACATGATGCATTGGCTGATGTTTTCTGCATCAAGTATTTGTTTAACATCATCAGCCATTGATTCAATACTGAGCGAATGAGTGTTTAAAGTTGATTGGCCACTTCCACGCAGATCAGGAATGATTAATTGAAAACCTGTTTGCAAGTAATTGATCTGATTTTTCCAGATGCGGCCGTCTTCGCCAAAACCATGAATCAGCACAACAGGAAAACCGGAGCCATATAGATGATAAGCAAGCTGACTGTTTCCTGTTTGAATGATTTTTTGCATATTCAATAGTTATTTTTTCTTTTTAATGATCTTGACATATAGAGCCAGCAGTAATAAAGCTGCAGCAAAGAGTAATGCAATCTTACTGATGACATCGCCATGTTTTACATAAAATGTTTTTCTGTCATCAACCGGCACATTCATTTTTATTGCAGCTTCTGTCCACCATGGTTGTTCCTGCATAGCATTCCCGTTTGGATCAATAAAACAACTGATGCCTGTGTTTGCGCTGCGCAGCACCCATTTTCTTGATTCAATTGCACGGAGCTTTGCATACAGTTCGTGTTGTTTATGACCGGGTGTGTTGCCCCACCATCCATCGTTTGTAATAACTGCAAGCATGTTGGCACCATTCGCAAAAAATTTACTCATGTATTCGCCATAAATACTTTCATAACAAATGGCAGGAGCAATGATGTAGCCGTTTCTTGTTTTTAACGGAGTACGTTCTTCCTGACGTGCATAACCACCTGCGGTGCCGCCAAATTTTTCAAATATGGGTCCAAGAAACAATAAAAACTTCGGCAACGTTTCCACGCCGGGCACAAGCATTGATTTGTGATAGAAAGCATAAGCGCCGCTGCTGTCGAGAAGAATACTTCCGTTATACACTTCGTAAAAATTAGTTGTGCCATCAATTGCTTTTGCATAAATGGAAACCTTTTGATTAAACACACGATAACTTTCAATACCTGTAAACAGGTTTACTTTTGGATGACGACGTAAAAAGTCAAACAATGGATTCAGGAAGAAATTTTGTTTTAATCCTGCTTCATCAAATCCGTTGGGAGAATACAATGCAGTCTCCGGCCAAACCAGCAACGTTGTGTTACTGTCAATAGCTGATTCACTTAAACGGATAAGTTTCTGCAACTGCATTTCAAATGTTCCTGTTTCCAGTTTTTCATAAGGATCAATATTTGGCTGAACAACAACAATGTTTGATGTTTGAGATTTTAGATTTGAGATTTGGGGCTTACTGCTTGAAATAAAGATCGAAATTACAAAGGGTAGAATGAGTGCAGCAACTGCCACTATTAATTTCCACCATTGAGCTTTTAATTTTTCAGGAGTTGTAATAGTGATATTAAACAGCAAAACATTCACCAGCAATATCCATAAACTTCCACCACTTGTTCCCGTAAATTCATACCATTGAATCCAGTTGGTTCTTGATGCAAAAATGTTTCCCAGTGTTAACCATGGCCAGCTTAATCCCCAATCGTGCAGATGAATATATTCAAATGAAAGCCAGAAAATAATGAGTGACGTATAACCAACCAGTTTATTAAACCTTTTGTTCATGTACCTGAATCCCATCCAGGGTATGCTCATGAGCACACTGTTTACAACAATGGCAAGCAAAGCACCAATCATGGTTGAATTCCAAATCCACCAGGTGGTAGTTACATTCCAGGTAAACATGGCAAGGTAAATAAGCCCGAAGAATTTTAACCGGCTAAACTGCATTTGTTCAATCATCATCAACGGAATAAATGCAATGAAAACAGTAACGGTAATATTTGTAACAGGCCATGCAAGAAAAAGCAATAAGCCCGATAAAACAGAAAGCAGGAGAGGTTGATACTTTTTCAAATACTTGTTTTTGTAAAAATAAGAATGCCGGACAGATATATCCGGCATTGCTTCGTTTAAATTCTTTTTAATATTATCTCGAATAGTTCGGACTTTCTTTTGTAATAATCACATCATGCGGATGGCTTTCTTTCATGCCTGCATTTGTAATCACAACAAATTTTGCATCCTGCAGTTCTTTGATTGATTTAGCACCACAATAACCCATACCTGCTTTTAACCCGCCTGTATATTGGTGTACAATTTCACTTACATTGCCTTTAAATGGTACCCGTCCTTCAATTCCTTCTGGTACTAATTTTTTAATGCCGTCTTCTACATCCTGAAAATAGCGGTCGCTGCTGCCTTTCTGCATAGCGCCAATTGATCCCATGCCACGGTATTGCTTGAATTTTCTGCCTTCATAAATAATGGTTTCACCAGGGCTTTCTTCAGTGCCTGCAAACACACTACCCATCATTACACTTGAAGCGCCTGCTGCCAATGCTTTTACCATATCTCCGGTATATCTTATTCCGCCATCAGCAATAACAGGAATACCTTTCGACTTTAATGCAAATGCGGCTTCCATTACCGCCGTGAGTTGTGGTACTCCTATACCTGCAACAATACGTGTAGTGCAAATTGATCCGGGGCCAATACCAATCTTCACTGCATCTGCACCGGCATCGGCTAATGCCTTAGCAGCGGTGCCCGTACCTGCATTACCTGCAATAACCTGTAATTTTTTGAAATTCTTTTTCAAGCCTTTCAGGGCATCTATTACGCCTTTGCTGTGACCATGAGCGCTGTCAAGGCTAACCACATCAACGCCTACATGCTGAAGAGCTTCGGCACGTTCGTACAAATCGTACGTAATTCCTAAAGCTGCACCAACAAGTAAACGTCCAAACTCATCTTTTACTGCATTCGGATGGCTTTGCAGTTGCAGCAGATCACGATAAGTAATAAGGCCGATAAGAGTTCCATCTTTTTTAATTACCGGCAGTTTTTCAATTTTGTGTCTGCTGAGAATTGTTTTCGCTTTTTTAAGGTCGGTACCTTCAGGTGCAGTAACAAGATTTTCGGCAGTCATTACTTCACTTACCTTTCGCTTTTTGTTTGTTTCAAAACGAAGGTCACGGTTGGTTAAAATACCAACAAGTTTTTTATTCTGGTCAACAATGGGAATACCGCCGATTTTATTTTCTTTCATCAGCAAAAGAGCATCTCCGATTGTTGCATCTTTATGTAATGTTATCGGGTCGATAATAAGGCCACTTTCACTTCTTTTTACTTTGCGAACCTGTGCTGCCTGGTCTTCAATACTCATGTTTTTATGCAGAATGCCGATACCGCCTTCACGGGAAAGTGCTATTGCAAGACCAGCTTCGGTAACCGTATCCATTGCTGCCGAAAGCATGGGAATATTTAACTGGATTGATTTGGTGAGATGGGTGCTGATGTTGGTTTCTCTTGGTAACACCTCGCTGTATGCGGGCAT
>APMI01006954.1_pt1 | contig 37238 bp, 34 predicted proteins | sample 667938 | NCBI WGS metagenome assembly APMI01 (sample SAMN01084076, study PRJNA167559) | wastewater metagenome | biome: Wastewater | place: Denmark: Ejby Moelle, Odense | collected 2011-11-28
TATAAATAATTCATGCTGTAGACCATTCTTACTTTATTATGATAATATAATTATATATGTTCACCGGCCTGCGAGCAAAACACCTAGATGATAATATAGACTTATCTCCTTGGGCTAATGAGGAAAAGAATAACGTTGATGAAAACTAACAAAATGATGATCCATAGCTTAAACCGAAAACAAAAAGAATGAAGAAGATAGTACCTAAGATTAAAGCACAATCATAGCCTAGAATATCATAAAAGAATACACTTAAAATGATAGATTACTAACTGCCGCCAGTCAATAGAAAAGTACCTCGTTCAAAATAACAATATTCATTAACCATTGACCCAGCTCCAGGCAGGCTTATAAAAAATATCAGTTCACACAGACTAAACTCAATGGAAAGCATTGATCACATTGTGTTATAAAAAAGTGCAAGAAAGCTGAAATTAAGTGGTAAAAAATACGACATGATACCACAAGAGAGAACTGAAAGATGGTCGATGTAAAGACCAGTCAGAAATCACTCCAACAATGCTTTCTTGATGTTTAGCAAAAATAAAGATGACATCATGAAACGAGTGCTTGGTCAGATTCAAATAAGAATCAAGGAGTTAGGCACTTACTAATGATAATATTTGCAATTTTTATATTCACATCACTCATTATGTAACCGACATTGAAAAATAATATTACTCACTTGTCTGTTTACAAACGCTTGACAACATTTTCAATGTCCTTCTTTTTTAACTCACGGATTTTACCCCCTGCGTTGTTTTTTGCTTTATTGTACTTCTTCAGAATCGGAATCAGCCGAGGAAGGTCAAGATGCGAATATGTGATATCTCTTTTTTGTTTGTCAAGAATGTCCTGTACATTATTGTTAAGCATAAGCTAGTAGAACTGACTCAGGCCTTTGAATTTATCGAATAACTCAGAGTAGAACGGAAAGTACTTCATCAGGTATTTGTAGATAAAGATGAGATCTTTTTCCAAGTTATAGATAGTAATAAGGTTGAATTATTTACACTGTTCAAAATATTCCCAATATAGCTGTGCAATGTACCCAATCCATGAGTAAGCCATCTCTTCACTGGCTGGATTATTTGTACGGCGTAATTAGTATATAGCAGATTTGATGTACTAAAGAGTCCATTCTATGATCTGACTTGCTTGATCTGAAGCAGTATCCGGCAGCCAAGTTGTCTGTTGTTCATAATTTGCCATAATGAATGTAATTTTTTCTTCAAGAGTCTCTCTCATCCTTCTGCGCATCTCCACAATTACTGATTCCATTTTAGACTTATACCCAAATTAGTTCAGACGCATGTACTCATGCTTGCTTTCGAGTTCTCCGCTGAAGTGTTTAAAAATAGACTCGCAATATATTAGGTTGATCTAACCTTGAGCTATCTGTAGTGGTTGTGTATTCTGCACCAAAAGTCCTCCATATATGGTAAGTATTCTCTCAAATAGGCCTGATAAGTGGTCATGTAGCTGTGACTTGTTGAGTTCAGAATCTTTCACAAAAGCGATCATTCGGTCATAGTATTGATTGAAAATTTGCAGTACGTACATCACGAACTTAGTAAAATTATAAGATTAGTTGCCCATAGGTGGTTTGACATTTAATACTTACTCAATCATTTTCTATTAATATTCGCTTTATGGTTTGTATCCCATGAGATTGTCCTCGTTTATTTGCTCACTGATCAAACATTCGTATTGCTCTAGACTGAACGAACAGTATATTTTAAAGATCTAGCTCAATACTGATGAGTATTGTGTTGTCTTAGAGTCCAAATCAACAATTTCCAATACCTTATGAAACACATCTAAAATTCCTTTTATTTTCATAATTTGTGTAATATTCTACGGTCTGCTCACCAAAGATTTTGATTGCTGTCCTATAAGTGAATACATTTGACCTAGGACTACCTTACTTTAACCTTAGAAATTGAAAAAGGCTATCACTTCCCTTCTAAATAGTAAGAAACCGATATAAGATGATAGTAGTTTCTTTAAATCGTTTTCATTATCACATGGACTTTATTTTGCAATATCAATAATAATTTTCCTTGTTTGTTTATTGAGAATGTCTTGGAATAGCTATTCTTACTTCATTTACTTGCATAGAGTTTTGGTCTGCTTGAGACTGTTCATTTCCACATTAATTCTTAAAATAAATTTCTGCAATATATCTTAGTCTTTAATTTTTTTCAGAAAACGAAGTGGTGCTTAGCCTACTCCTTCATCAATAATACTAGATTTTCTGATAAGACTATTGCGAGCATTAGAATTACGACCTCCAAAAAATGCCTGGTATATATTAGTTTTTTCGTGAGTACTAAGCTAAACTTTGTTATAGCAATGCATTCCAATTTACAGCATTTTAGGCTTGTTAATTTCCCAGAAATTATCCACCAGCTTTACCAGATGACTTTTTACTTTGTCATTGAATATCTTGCTTGTTCTTTTCAATGGGGTATCGATGGTAGGCTCATTTTCGCGATACAAATTTAGCTGCTTTATTGCATTACTGTATCGCTCCTCTTATATACTGATGGCTGCTTTCTTGAGATGTAGGACACTTTGCTAAAAATAACCAAAAATATACCCTAAAAGCATCAAGTTCCTTCTTCTTAGCTTTCAAAGCCACAATCGCTTTCTCTCCTCTTTCAATCATCTGTTCGTCATAAAGACTCAAATTCTGTGCTTTTTCAACTTGCTTACTGAACTCCTCGCATCGGTTATCGATTCTTCTTTGACTTGAAATAATCTATTGGTATTTTATGTAATGACTGATGACTGAGTTCAAGTTGCCTGCGAATATGTCACGGATCTCGCTGTTCTTCTCATCGATTTGGTTTTATATTTACTTGACTGATTTGTCTGACTCTTTCTCGCCTAGATTGAGATACTCCCGCACGTGGATGATAAGATCATTTATTTTTTAACTCATATACTCTTAAATTGCAATAATAATGCATGCCTCCCACAATAAACTCAATCATAGTATTATACTAATTAAAAAATATCATACAATTTCTGAAGCATCAACTTTTTTAAATTCTTCTATTAACTCAGTAAGCATAGTCAAATCTTATTCATCAATGTTGCCATCGTTATTGAAATCGAACGAGTTTATTAACAATTCTTTGCATTTTTGATTCAATTATGTATAACCTAAAGAACTCATTATGAAGTCAAGCTTAGATATTTTTAGTTTCTTGTCTTCAAACAGAAAGCGCATCATTTATTGCTTAGGATTGAAACTGTGGAGATCCAATGATTTTAATATAGATGCGAATTCGGTTGTTTTCATAAATTTCTGTTGTCCGAATATCTGTTTGAAATCTGAATTACTCAACATGTATCCATTTTATTGTTTTTTAACGACCTCATACAATTTCTATAAGCTCATTCTACCATTTTGAATAATCTCATCTTTAGAATTCGATAATAATGCAGCGATCGTAGCCGCGTCCAACTGATTGTCAAGAGACAGTAATGAAGACTCTAAGTTAATATTGAAGTTACGTGTTATAAATTTATTTATCTTCTATCTAAAGTGAAGCTCGTTGTTTTTCCTCTATTAGAAAAAATCACTCATTTCTTGATTATTATGGAAAATATAGAGAAAAGTATAAAAATAATCAAATATTAGAGAAATTTTATATAGGTAATTTCATTGCCTCTCTTCCACTTCCTTATTTATCTCTATATTTGTTACAAAAAGCAATGAAAAGCTAAAGATGCTGACATGCCCGGTTTTTGCATTTACCTTGATGTAGTTTACGGATATCGTCTAATATTTTCCGATGAGCTGTGCTTGAACTTCCCACAATAACAGCAATTTAAGGAAATTAATCGATAATCTGAGCAAATACTTATTCACTTGTTCTCCTTGCTTTTGAATTTGTTTGAATTTGCGAAGTTATATTGAATAATTTTTAGGCTATCGCAATTTTTTGATGAGGTGTTAAATGAATTGTCTCCTAACCTTATTCGCCGTCATTTAATTTTTAATCTTTACCTAAAATCTTTGATCTTTTTTATTGTTTCTTCCGATTTTACTTATTTAATTTACCTTTTTTAAGTGTCAAACTGTCTTTCGATTAATTCTTTAATGTTTCCTCAATTTTATCATATTAAATTAAAGATCCGTTCTTTCTTTTAGATTTGTTTTTTTATTGTTGCTCAGATAATAAACCCTTTATCTATGATAAATTTGAGCTGCTTCTTTTTTTAAGCTCACCTATAACATTTTGATTTACTAAAAACAATGATTTTCTTCCATTTGATTATTTCGCGGCTTTTAGTAGTCTTGAAGATGGATATTATCTCATTTAACCTTTAAATGTTTATGCGATGTTGAGTTCAGTTTCATTTAACTTTTTCCTAGATTTATTTTGTTATTTATATGTTCTTTTACCAGCTGTATTATTAATTCTATTTGATTCACGGTCTCCTAAGCTTGCTGCATTATGATACTTGTCTTTTTTAATGAATTTGTTTCCTTTTTCAATTTACATCTATAGATGTTGCCCTTTTATTTAAGAATCGGTTTCTTCTTTTATAGTGAATTATGGTGATTTTAGAAGCTCAATTTTATATTAAGTATCATTATTTAAAGAGGAGGCTTCTCGATTTTTGCAGAATGAGCTTCTTGGAACAGAAAGAGGTTGACCTTCAATTTATTTACCATTTATTTATACTTTACTTAGCTTAGATAAAAAATTTCTTTTAATAGATCGCGATTCTGTACCTAAATTTTTATCTATACAACTCTACTATTTTATATCTTTCATTAAATCTACATCATCTTGATCTAATCGTAACCGATTTTCTAGATTGGAATATCGAGAGTGTCTTGAAAAAGACCTTACTGATTATTTATGAACTCTTTTAAATAAGCTTTGCCGTGATGAATTTCTTCTATCTGAACCTTCTTGTACTTTCAATTGCTATTCAGCTCCAGTACTACTTTTCATTTCAGAGCTGCATTAACTTTGCTCATTTTATTGTTATTGACAATTAATGAACATTATTTTTATACGAGAAATCTCATTTTGTTGCTTTTAAAGAGAGTCTTAGTAATTTTAACATTTTACATTCAATTTTTTAATCTATTCTTCTTTCGTGAATAGCATTTAACGTAATTTAGCCATTTCTTTTTATTTTTCAATTGAAATATGATCAAATGTCTACTTCAAATCTTTATCTTTTTGTAATAATTATACAATTTTGATTTCACTAATTTTTAATTTTTTCTAATACTCCTCTGCTAATTTCTTAATTTTTTTAATGCTGGCAACAGTTTCAATTGTTTGTACTTCACAATTGACCATAGAAAGTTTACGTGTAAGCTCTTCATTTATGTGAGTCCTCATTTCGAAATTTTGAGTTCGTAAAATTTCAGCCGCATTGTCATATTGGTCTTTGAGAACAACAAGCTGTGTTCTCATGTTGCTGTTAAAACTTAAAAATTATCGATTTATTTGCTCTTTAGATAAAAATTCATATTGCTTGAGAGTATCATGGTCAAATTGAATTTCTAAGTTCTAAACCATTTGCTTTAACCTTTGCTCAACGATCCTAAACTAATTTTAAATTTATTCGTAATTCTTTGAATGATCTTTTATTTTTAAAACAGTTAACTATTTTTTTCTCTCAATATAATAATTCATTTCCTGGCGATGTAACTCATCATTTTGATCCATAGGATCTTATAGATCTTTAAGATTGAACTTAGTGTTGATTAGCTTATTTTTGCCTACGTTTTTTTAGACATACTTATAATAGGATTAATTGTATAGAAATATTCCACCAAATCGATGAGACTTATTCTTTCTTGATTTTTCGGTTACTTCTATTTTGGCTTCTTACTTGCAAGTATTCGTCTTCACTATTGAAAGCTCAGGCTTATTGGTATTTTCATTTTCTGAGGGCTTGTTAGTAATAGTCGGTTTTTGCTGGAACGATAAAGTAAGCTTACTTATCGTGCTCAAGATCATTCGAAGCTGGTCGAACAGTTCAATGAGTCCCAGTCGTTGGAAAATATAGCTCGTTTCTTCAAATATTGTGTACACCTTCACAATCAACTATTTATTTCTTGTGTATGATTTAGAACTATTGAGCTCTTCCTGTAGTTCCACAAGCTTCAATTCATTTTGGTGAAATATTTCCATTGAGGTTCTCTCAAATTTGTCTTTAAGTTTGATCTCGTCCCATACATAGACAGGCAATGCGCATTAAGAATCATCTGCTAAAATTTCCATTAAACTTGATTCGATGATATTATAAAATTTGCTTCTACTAAGAATGAACTGTTCGCAAAATAAAAATTTGAACAATGTATAGTTTGCTTCATTTTAAACTTATTTATTAAGTTAATGCAGTTTGGTCGATGTACATTTTATTAAAATATACAAAAAGCAATATTGACTTGATATTTCTAACAATGCAAACAAATATTTATAATATCAACATTGAAAAATGCTGGAAATGGACGAATAAAAACCCGTAATTCCCAAGCGCATAGTCCCTAACATTCTAGTAACAGGAACTCCAGGAACAGGTAAGACAACACTAGCAACCTTACTGAATGAGGCTCTTAATTTTAATTATATCAATGTGGGTAAGCTAATCTCATAGCAAAAACTATACAAGTAGTGGGATAATGAATTTAATTGTTCTATTTTCGATTAAGACATGGTGCTGGATTATATTTAGGAAAAATATAATATTGCTGGAGGCGGACTCATATTTGACTTCCATAGTTCAGATTTCTTTCCATTGAGATATTTCGATCTGGTTATCCTGATGCGTTGTGGCAATGAGAAACTGTTTCAAAGGCTTCAGGAGCGTGGGTACGATCTTAAGAAAATTAACGAGAATATCGACTGCGAGCTGCTAGAAGTAACCCACGATGAAGTTTTCTAAGCTTATCCTCAATAAATAATACTATAACTGAAGAATTAAGAAAAAGACGATATGTAAAAAAATCTACAAATTATTATCGAGTGGCTTACAAACTGGAAATAACAGAGAGCACTGTAGCTGCAACAATAGCAATTAAAAGCACAAAACGTGATGCATTAAGGCCACTGATCTATATATTATTTTTAATCATTCTATTTTATATTTTGTGGTTTTTTATCAAATTTAAATTTTAGACTAATATAGTGAGAATAAAAATCTAAATTAGGATTAAAATTTAAAAAGATTGGCGATTATAACATTAGATAATATGCCTTCAAAGACTTTGTAGACATTCAATAAAATATTGTTCTTAAAGTTTAATATAGAATAATAAAAGATGTAATCTTCCATGCTTTCAACCCAATGTAACTATGAGGGTATCTTAGAGTTTATTCATAACAAATGTACCAAGGATCATTTTGCTTCTAAGAATAAGGATTATGTGAAGCATTCATCAGTGTATGCTTCAGATTATCATACCAGCAAGAATACCAAGCAAATAAAGCAAACATACGACGTAGCTAAGGAGAGAAATTCCCCGATTAAAATGGCAAGCTCATATCTGTTTCCTCTCTCATCTGTATACCGATACTCATTTGAAAAGAATGAAGTGACTCCACCTATAAAATACCAAGAAAGACCAACATTTTTCTTGAAGCCATAACGCTATGAGCCTATAACATCAACATACAATGTACGCAATAAAATATGTAGCGAAGTTTAGTGTTGAGACAGAATGATTAAAACTGTGCACTTTAAAAAGGAAGGCCTCAAATAGATAACTTATGTTTAGCCAGAACTAACAAAATGAATACTAAATCACTGTACCGTGATTCATATGGAGATTATACCAAATTGCCGTCAATTCACAAAGAAACTTTAAAACCCACATTAATTCCACAAAAATAAAATGCAGGACCTACTCAAAACCAAGGCAAAATGAAATGATTTGATTACCTCATAATTCTACTGCAACGAACACTTTGATTAAATTTTAGAGATGATAATAAAAACTAAACTGAGTTATATGAGCTATGAATATGGAAATAGAATGAGAATATATTTTAATAGTAATTTGTTATTATGAGCCAAAAGCTAGTACTAGGTAAATACGATGCCATCAATAACAGGATACTCGTTAGAAATAGTCATAAGTTCGTATACAAAAAGCTATGTAATGTTAACAGAGATGAATGGTGTCAGAAGTATCTCTCAGTTGCTACATCTAAACTGCTTGATCCTAAGAGCACATTCAAGCTTCCATTTTCACTCAATAAGCGTATAAAAACATAATAAGTGAACCCAAGTTCAACTTTAAGCAACTTTGTAGTCAAACGACGTAAAAGTCAAGTATTAGCCATACATGAAAATGAATAAATATAAAAAAGTAGGACTATTGATAATGATGAGCTGCTTAAAGCCAACAAAAGAGCATAACGGCTGCTGTAAAGAATGAAAAAAACAATTATTAGGCCAGGCCCTGGAAAAAATAATAGCAGTGCATCAAGAAGTAATATAAAATTTCGCAACACGAGATCGAAAGACTAATTCGACATTTAGCCATGGCTTGTGGAAAAACAAGACCAAGACGAGAAAGAGAATAGATTCTTCTGAAAAAGAAAAAATTCTCATTAATATTACTTGATTCTGTCTCCAATTTATTTATAATTATTGAATGAATTTACATCAAGATGTTGCTAATAAATAATATATAATGAAAGGAGCTGCAATCAAAAGAAAAAACTCCATGGAAGCGAAGTAGTTACTATTATAAGTATGCAACACCGACGAAGATCATACTGTCAGTTATATGAGTATTGAGGGATTAATACCTGTTAGAAATAAACAGATTTTGTGTAGAAGCATCACTACTCATAAACTCAAAACCGAATATACGCCATAATTTGAATTGGGAAGAATATCTCGACTAAAAAAAGTAGTTAATCCAAGTACATGTCCTGTGTTGCCTTCACCGAGAAGTATCCGAGTGGTAAATAAAAAATGCGTATTAGTCCCTAAAGTAGATATTGGATCAAGGTAATTTCTTACGATTGATCAAAGCATAACAAACCAAAGAAAGAAAAAGAAAGAGTCCGTCAATCGTATCAAACTAGTGATTAAAAATTGTCGATAACTTAAAATATATCATTAAAGGTTAAAAACTATAGTATGAGCAAACATATAGAAATAATTTTAATTAAATGATCTTAATAAATTTTTTGTACTTCACGTTAATTCTAAACTAAGCTTTACTTGAATTGGTTATTAAATTTTTATAAAGATTTAATAGCTAAAATTTTTTTAGATATTTAGCTCAAGCTGGTAATCGCTTTATTTAAGTCATCATGTTAATTATATTATTAAGTAAGATTATTTGTTTCCATAGAATATATTAGAATATAATATTATGTTAAATATAGCAAATATTGTAATAAGTATTTCAGCTAATAAGCATTACTCTACAATTAGCTATTAGCTAAGTCTTATAACTTAATTAAAAACGTGGCTGTTATTTAATTAGATAGCCAAATTAAATTACTTGTTATAGTTTGAAGATGCCACCATCATCATGAGCACCTATAATTGTTAATTTTTATGACTGAACTAATGACTTAAGAAATATAAATATCTTGATAAAATATCACGCTCCAAGCCTGTAATATGGATAAGGCTTTAATGGTCTGTAGAATTTATCAATTAGTTTTATGAGACTGCTTTGCTTTAATAAACATCATTTATATTTATCGAATACGGCGCATATGAACCTGTTTACTCGACTACCCATCTTGTTCAGAAGTTTCTGCTCGCTTTAGCTGGTATGCGCGCTTCAGGTATCGACTTTCGAACATTTAAACTAGAATATGTCGAACTTATTCATCGCGGAATAGTTACTTATACATGAAGAGATTAACTGATATTGCTTTACGTAGATTCTATAATGCTTTGCTTTTTACATTACCAAATCTCTCGAAGTATTGAAGAATTGGGGATCGAATATTAGCGAGTACATTTCTAGCTTTCACTCGAAAAGTATTACTTGGTTTTTGTTTTTTTCTTTTTTAGCATTTCTTTTCATCATTTTGATTTGCTACTATAGGCACATGTTGATTTTCTTTTTGTATTGAATTATTTTCTGAAAAATTGTCCAAAGAATTCAAAATTTAGTCGAATTTATCTGGTTCTGGTTGACATTTTGTTATTTGATATTTGGGTTGAGAGTTTTCTGTTGAAAAAAGGCTAGGATTAGAGTCTATTAATAAATCAAGCATTGGCATTGATATGCTCTCTACATATTCGTCAAATGGCATACACGATTGGTTTTTGTCTTGCATATCTGTATCAAATTGCACCAAAATAAAATAATTGTAAAGCTAAGATATATTTTAACAATTTATAGCAAACGATCCTAAACTTTGAACTATTGTATAGCGAGTTTAAAAAACTTCAGCTTTGAAGTATTTTTTTCTCTTTTTTAAGCAAAGATAATTCTTAAGAGACATTTCTTTCTTTAATTTAATGAAAGTTTTGCCAATAATTTTATTGTTCTACATATACTTCTAAAAAATAGATCAAACTAAAACCATTTGCATGACTCTAGTGATTATTATTGTGAAGAATTTTAATTATCTTCATTCTTATTGCAGATCCATGCAGAGTTCGTTCATTTATCTTCACAATCGCAAACTAACAATCCCTCAAGATTCAGATAGGTACGAGAAAGCGAATAAAACTCTATATAGGAAGTAAGCATTTAAGTTCATCTATATGGCATTGTTATGCAAATTATACGACATGTCTAACCTGCCCATGATCCGCAGTCATCGAGCATATATTTACACAGGAGCTGTCATGATCATCGGTTCGATTTCATTCTACAGGGAGTCCATTCCTCTGACGAAGATGCTGACTGAGCTGGACTAAAAATATTAAATGCAGTACCAAAAACATATAGGATTATAGGCAGGCAAAGGAATAAGCACTATATTCAAGAGCAGCTAAAAATGATATTTATTTAACCAGCGAAATGCACGTTTTTTACGTAATAGCTAATACAGAATTAAAGTTAGTATATATGCGATATCGGGTGTGCTTGAATATTACAGATAGAAGCCAGGTAATAATATATAAATAAGAAGGACATTATTTGCTGTTAAATAACGCATGGTCAAGTACATTGAAAACTACGCGCTTTACGAAATCATCGGGTCGGGCGTATACGGTAAAGTCTACCGGGCTATAAACAATGCAGACAAGAAATAGTATGCAGTGAAGGTAATACCCATCGCCCGTTTTCGATAGAACAAGAAACTCGAGGAGTGCACAGTCAACGAAATAAATATTCTCAGCAGCATAGAAGCCAACCAGCACATTATTCGTTACTACGACATGCTCAAAACAAACAACAACTTCTACTTCATTTATGAATACTGCAATGGAGGTACCCTAGAGAATTTGCTAGCTAAGGAGAAGAAATTATCATAACCTAAAGCACTATTGATATTTAAGCAGCTGCTCGATGCCTTTCAAATTCTTAATAAGTACAACATCATGCATAGAGATATGAAGCCGGACAATATTTTTTTCCATAATGGTATCATCAAGCTGGGTGACTTTGGGTTCTGTAAAAACTTAGGATCGGCTTAGGACATGGCCAAGACAATGCTCGGGTCGCCAATTTATATGGCGCCTGAAGTTCTTAAGGGAGAAATATATTCAATTAAAGCTGATATATGGTCCCTAGGAGTTGTACTGTACGAAATGGTGTTCGGACACTGCCCTTTCCAATCAAATTCTATTGCCAATTTGATAGAAGTGCTCAACACACAGAACCTAGCATTCCCAGGCACGATTTCACCTGTCTTGAAAAGTATTATATCTAGAATGTTGACAAAAGACCCGCTGCAAAGAATTGGGTGGATGGAGCTGTTCCAAATCAGAATTAACGCAGATGGATATATTGAAGAGACTAAGCAAGTTCCTAAAATATCCAGTCTCAATGATGCTAAAATATCATAAGAAAACGAGAAAGCACAACAATCATATAGTGCCAAATTGTTACCAAACGGAAGCGGTGTTGGAGGTAAAGTTGAAAACAACTCAACAATAAATTTGACTACAAATGATGAACCGTAAGGTAGAAGCTTTAAGAAAAATAGAAGCACTGCCCCAGTCATGAACACTAAGGATGAAATCAGCCCTGAAGTAGCCAAAGCGATTGCCTAGGATCATAAAAGTCTCATTTAAGGAGTGAAACTTGCAATGGAAATAGTCGATTCGAAGGTTTCTAACAATTTGGGTTATGCGTATTTAGTACTACACAAGGTGAGTCAGCAAGTTGGCGATATTGTTACAAAATCAGATAAGAAAGACCTACAAGCACTTCTTGAGAAATAAATGAAAGACATCAAGCAATAAAAGTAAAATATCAGCAGTAAAATGTTCCCCTATGAGCTCAAAGGACTTGATGATTGGAAAAAGTATTTGAGGGGTAAATTTTTCGAAGAGGAAAAAACAATTTCTCTTTGGTATCGTATGGTCTCCTATTTAAATGGTAATAAAGCGAAACCAAACGAAAGCTATAAGACCATGACTTAATCAGTCAAAAGTATCCTTTATTGATCAAACTATTGTTTGTAATCATTATTTTGAATAATTCTATTTTCATAATTCTTAATTTTTACTTATTGTTGACTCATAAATAAGAGCAATTTCAATGTAAATTAGCTATTAAAAATATAAAGTTAGTAAACGGAGTGTACATATTCTATAATGGGTTAAATGTTAGAGTAAACTTTGGAAATCATTTAAAATTATAAGTAGTCAGTAAAAAATGGCAAGAAGACGCAACCTTAAATGTCACATTTGCAATACCTTTCAGGCTAACATGGCTACTTGCTCTACTTTTCGTTGTACACTTTCCTACTGTTTTCAATGCATTAAGTCGAAGTTTGATCAAGTATTTCCTTTACTTATTTAGGAATTTAAACCTGAGAAGTATGTGCCTTCATGCTGGGTCTGCTATTCCTGTGGCAAATCTTGCAAATGTGATATTTGTAATGGTGTTGTTTTGGACCATCCTCGCAAGGTTCAAGCTAAACCCAAGTCAAATTCTGCACCTGTTCTACATTAGAAATCAGAGGAAAAAATATAGAAATCTGAATCAGCTGAGATTAACAAAAATATTAAATCAAATTTGATCAAAACCGAACAAAATTCTGAATAAATCGCAACTCAGCCTAAGCTGGACGCTAGTTATTCTATACAGCCTGCATAAATTTCGAATTTTTCTAATCTTCTAACAGCAAACATAATGACATCAGCTTTTACATTAACAAATAATTCAGGATTGAGTCCTTAACCTTCTGTTGAAATTAAGCCTGGTAAATTGAATAAAAATGAACAACTTGAAGAAATTCAAAAATCAAATTAAAAATAGATTAAAATTAATGAAATATACAGCGTAATTCCAAAAAGAAACACATTGTTTTAATAGAGGACATGCATAACTTAAAATTCTCGGTTAGATTTAATATCTAATTCTAACTTTAATATAGTTTCGAGTCCTACTATTTTTAATAATTATTATCAAAATATGCCAATGTATTACGTTCTTTACTATTCACAATGATATTCTAATATTTTTAATTTTGTCGTGTGATCTTTTTGGCTTAAAAATAAATTTTTTGACCATAAGGGTTCTAGTTTAAGATGATCGGAATTCGACAAATTATATTGTTTATTTGAGAATTAATTGCATATATCTTATAAAACAATTATCATGAGCAACAACAAACCTTCCATATTCAGCAGTAGCAATACCAGCAACAACGCCAATAATGCTGCCACTACTCCTCAGGTTCAAACAGTAAGTTAATTTGGAGGAAGCAAGCCTTTGAGCAATGCCAATGTAGCCAGTAACTCTAACATCTTTTCATTTGGAAGCAACAATGCATCTATGGGTCACTCTCAGCCTCAGCAACAAGCTCAATCTATATTTACAAATGCTCAAGTTTCTCAACAGCAACAGGCTCCTCAACAGCAAGCACAGTCTATCTTTACAAATGCAAATGTTTTCCAACAGCAGCAACAAGCCCCTCAACAGCCATCACTGTTCTCAAATGCTTGGGTGGCTCAACAGCAACAGCAGCAAGTTCCTCAACAGCAACCCCAATTTGGAATATTTTCACAGGCTCCTCAGCCTAACAATGCTCAGCAACAGTATGCTTCCAATCAGGGTAGTCTTTTCGGAGCTCCATATCCTAGTTACAGTAACGTAAATTCGAATGTGTTCAACTCGTATCCAGCACCATATGTGCAGCAGTCTGTCTACGGAGGCTATAGTATGTTTGGCAATCAGCATCTACCTCAGCCAGCACCTCAAGACCCTGCTCAACTATATAACGATGATGAGCCGTTAATTGAGAAAGCAAAATAAGAACACAAATAAAGCAAAATTGAGCTTTAAATGAGAGCTCAAAGATCGCTGGTTAAGTTAAAAACCTAGACTGAGCTTCCAGCTATGATCACTCTTAAGTCAAGTGGAGGCAGCAGGACTAGTGTTGATTTAATCTGTGTTATCGATAACAGTGGTTCCATGGGTGGAGCTAAAATATAATTAGTTAAGTCCACTGTTAAGTTCTTACTAGAGACTTTGACTCCTGCTGATCGATTAAGCATAATTACCTTCAACAATTCTGGAAATAGATTATGCGGATTGAAATGTGTCACTGGAGAAAATATGCAAACATTCCATAACATCGTTGACAATATCAATGCAGGAGGAGGAACTCATATCAACAGTGGTCTTAACCTAGCTTTAAAAACAATCAGAGATAGAAAGTATATTAACAAAGTTACATCTATTTTCTTACTCTCAGACGGTCAAGACAAGGGAGCAGAAATAACCTTCAAGGATACTCTCAAGTTGCCACTGAATAACTAGCTTGGTATTTTCACTTTGCACTCATTTGGTTTTGGTTCAGATCACGATGAGGAGCTCATGACCAAACTCTGCGAAGTTAAGGATGGAGCCTTCTACTATATTAAAGAACTATCGACTCTAGATGAAGCTTTCTGTAATGCTCTCGGTGGTATAATTTCTGTAGTTGCTAACGAAGTTATCATCAAGCTAAACAATGTCGCTAAGAACATAGTGCAAGGAGTTAAAATCAAGAAAGTGTACGGCAAGATGTGGGAGAAAATCAGCGACACTGAATACAAGATAAAGATTCTTCAGCTTATGTCAGGTATCACCAAAGATTTCGTGTTTGAACTAGAAATTCCCAATATCAACACTGAAGTTGGAGATTTGGACAGAGACCATACAATAATGGAAGCTATTTTTACTGCTAAAAATTTATCAAACCAAAACAAAGATGGAGAATGTACGTTATAGTTGACGTTATTGAACAAGGATGAAAATATTCCCGACACCGTTGAGAATGTAGATGTTATAGAAAACTATTTAAGAGTCAAAGCTGCAGAGGCGATCGAATAAAACTTGAAAAAAGCAGACCAGCAACAATACGCATAAGCTCAAAAAGGAATCGATACTATGATCCAATGCATTCAAAGCAATCCAAAGGCAAGAAAATAAAAGATGAACAATTTACTAACAGATTTGAATTAGATTAAACAAAAGTGCTCGCCACAACAATATGTTGAGGCCAGAAAAGTAATGATGAGTGCACAAAATTCTCACTCAAATCAGAACAATTTCAGTTATTGTAATAATGTTCAAATGGCAATGGTCCAGAATTTGCAAGCCATGAAACCCGGTTTTAACCAGCAACAACATCCTTGATTAATTTCTATATTTCTTTTTAGTACATTAAATAAATTCAACTTGATTTTAAATTACAAAATAATATTTAATTAAAACTCTGTACAAGATTGATTAGAAAGAGATCAAACTTTGCTTTTGGTAAATGAAATTTGCATTTTCCGTCCTGAGAAATTTTCATTATGAAGAGTAGAAATTGCATTGAAACTTTGCTACATAGTTCTGAACTTAACCAGAGCCATATTTTTTTAATTAGATTGTTGTAAAATGTGAACCCTTTCAACTTAACCGAATTATTCAAAAATGTCCCTCAATGCATTTTACTTGCAAATCTATCGTTTAATTGAGGAAATATGAAGAGTCTGAGAAGGTGGATTTATTGTAATGGATCTTTGGGGAGTAAACCTGAATAATTATAAAATTACCGGTCGAAGCTTGAATCATAGTAAATGCATTACGAAGTTTCACCCTCAATTGGCTTCCAGCAATCTGAGTTTTCTGGGCACTCTCTCAACACCATAATGTTGCCAGCCAAGACCATATTGTTGAGATATGTACTGGCGATTGCCGCAAACTATTTTGTTCTGAATTTGATGTAGATGTGTTATTTTTTAACAGCAATGCAGGAAATATTACCGAAATTACTAAACAAATTATATATTAGTTTGGTGTCGAGAGCATATCGGTAAGAGAACCAAAGTACTGAGCTTCTCACATCTGTCTCTTGTTTCATTTTCATTGTTTTCTAATCTTACTTAAAAACAGGATCTGAATCTTATGAGTAGCTGCTCTTCAATAACAAATCTATTGATTTCTGAATACTGTGATCGACTTCATCTTCCTCATGGATGATATCGCTGTGGTCGGTCTTAGTATTCATTTTGGCGATTTGCTCTTGCAAAGTACGAGGGTTGTCAGTTTTTGATCTTTGGTATCCATCGTTAATCGGTTACTTGAATGTTCGAAATAGCTCATAATCGTCAAAGAATTAATTATATAGCTCCTTGTCTTTGTTTGAGCTTTTTGAAAAATCCTCCCTCTCTGTTTCAGATGTCTGGGCGGCCTTTGTTTCGGCTAAGTTGTTATAATCGAGAACTTCTAAAGTCTGATGCTTGAGATCAACATTTGAGAAGTTAGAGTAATAAATAGTCATTTTGCAAATGGCTTCACATAATTTCGTCCCGTCCAAATGTTGCTTAGCCTAAATTACTGTAATCTTACTTTCATGGCGGAATCGATTTCATCGTACTCAATAAAAAATTTAGTGACCTCTCCTTTCTCAAAAATAAGCAGTTTTGTTATTTTGCCAAATTTATCAAACTTTACACGAATTATTTAGTTGCTTATTTCGAAAACAATTGTGTCATATACACAAACCAGAAGAACCCTAGAAGGCTTCTCTGTTTTCTGTGTGTATCGTTTTTCGCTCTTCATTGAATAGCTCATCCTTATTTATTAGCTATAAATTACAATATTGACCCTATTAATTTCAGATAAGATTATTACTCAAAGCAGCTATATTATAGTCATTCTTACATCTAGTATTAAAAATTTGATTTTGTAACATGAAGGCATATAAAGTAGAAAATCGATCGGCCAGGATAGATAAATTTATATAAAGATTAAATAATTAATATTCAGTAATTTCAAAGTCTTTTAATTGTATAATAAAGTATGGTTTAAGTTTAAATAGGAGCAGATAATCAACCGAAGATTTTTATGGACTTGCCCATGCTTGTTTTGATGTACAGAGTACCAACATTCTGCCAGCCCTTCTTCAACAGTGAGACGAGGAAGTTAATGGACATAGTGAGGTTTTGTCTGATTTGTTCTTCAGTTTGGTCGACTTTACCAATAGCAGTTCCCAAGCAAGAAGCCTTCTTAGATTGGAACTTGACAGTGTGTTTGACTTCGTTAATCTTTTCTGCAAGCTTTTCTCCTTCAGCCATAGCAACGGGGAATTTGTTCAGCTTGACAAGCACGTTTCCGAGCAGCTTGGTAATTTGTTTGGCGACTGAGTCGGAGGCCAAAAGGACGTCATACTTCTTGCACCACTTTTTAATTTTTGTCTTGTCTTTGTTGAAAGCTTTAAGTCCGTCAACGTCAATGTAGGGGATATTGTTAGCCACGGCCTCGTCAATGTGTGCAGCGTTGGCAAGCACGCAGACCTAAATTACAAACGATGTACTGTGAGGTTGCTCTTGATTGCGTTAGGAAGTCTGACTGTGCCAGTGAATCTTTTGTCTGGATCGTAGTCTCTGAGACCAATTTGGAGCTCAACGGTCTCATTGAACTTACGCTTCTTTCTTTCGTTGATCATGTCAGCGATAGACTTCTTCAGGAACTCGGGGTTGATCTTCGACATCCAATGACTAAAAATATTATAATTTAATATATTTCTAATATTTTTAAAATCTTTTTTTAACGAGTTACTTGAATGTTGAGATATTAATTAACATTTAAGTCTTAACATTAGGCAGAGACAGCAAGAAAATAGCAAGGCCTTATTAAATAACTATTAGACATTGTCTCCGTAAGATGTAAATAAGTTAAACATATATCAAGCTTTAACATATTTAATTTTCTATTTTTTCTACTTCTTTTGCTTCTTTTAATCTTTTTCTTCGTCCTGTACTTAATATTTTGGTGTGATATAACCCCATAAGAATTGCCCAAGTTTGACCAATACAAAGGCAAGAACAAGCCAATACAAATGCCTGTATTAAAATAAAAGTACCAAACTTTATGAGTAAAAGGATCACCGATGGCCACAAGTGTGTTTAAAGCCAGTATATCGATATAGTACTCACTCGCTTCGGGAGGCAGCTGCAAATCCCAACATTTAACAGTCTGTTTAATACAGAAGACAGAGAGACCCGCAACAATGGCCACCCATACTAGATGCCACACTGAAATCGATTCGTCAATGGCGTAGAACATGTTCACGAGTACGAATATTGCGAAGAGTGGGTACATCACAAAATTCATGAACTTTACTCGTCCTTTTATTGCTTGTTAGTTTTTCTTTGCTGATTGATTTGCCATCCTGTTAGTTATATTATGAAGCTATATATATCTATTAATTAGCGTGTTTGCTCAATGTATGATTATTCTATTTATTTTACCAAACAAAGTTGAGCTATTTAAAATATGCAAAAATATTAGGTATACATTACTTTATTATTATTTTATATTTTGTAATTTTTGTAATATTTATTAAGTCAACATTAGCATAACTCGGTCTAAATTGACTTTACCAGATTAAGCTGAAACTCAAATATCTCAAGTCAGTCAGGCTAACTTTCTATTTGTTTTGTCCCATTTATCTCACATTTTAGTGAATCTACATTTCACATTTTGTATTAATTTTGGGCGGAATGAGACCCTAATAGAACATTTTTGAGTCGGGGCAAAATAAATGCTATGTAAAGCTCTTCAGCCTTAATTTTAGCCATTTATTTGCTGTATTTGAATCTTTATTCAAATAGATGTTACAAAACTAAATTTGTATTATTTTAATTTGAAATGGCGTAGCAGGGACACCATGACCCTACCCAGGGCGCCATCGAGGACGCCTTCCTATCACGTTTAGGGGCTGCTTACGGGATCAAAATGCCTTAATTGGACAAGATGAAAGCGGCTATCCGAGATCCAAACAACGGCAGCAAGTAAGAAGTTACATTTATACAGGGAAGGACTTGATGGATTCCTACGACCCTAGGACTTCTCCTAGGCTTTGTATGCCTTCATGCCAGCCAAAGACAATGTCACTTTGGCAAATGAGCCACCACCTCTCAGCAAATACAAGAAGAAAGGTACAAACATTAATTTACTCAGGCTTCATCATTCTCAGAGTAGGCAAAGAACCCCTCACTGAAGAGACAGTCAGATCTGATATCATATTCGTTGAGATGACCAATAATCTCTTGGAACATATGTACATGTTTTGCAATGAAATCTTGGGCCCAGTAATGCAAAATCCCGACAATCAGGCGGGCTGGTCCGATCTTGTCACAAAGGATCTTATGGATAGATTCAACAATTTCGTTGCTCAAAATTATGTTATGATTGGTCTGTCTAAGGGAAGGACTTTGTTGCCTTTACCCAACAAGAAAATTATGAATTCTGATGGATCTGAAAAAGATAAGGCTCACGTTTTTGAAGGATGCATTGTCACGTGGACAAAACAAATCAAAAACGTATTGAAGCTTTAACCTGAGCAAGCCTTGAAGAATGGAAACAATCCCGGACCAATGACTGAGCTTTAATTCTGGGAGAACAAGGCAAGCAACTTAAACTCAATCTATGACCAACTTCAATCTGTTGAGATCAAGGGTATTTTGAGATTCCTTGAAAGAAGCAAGAGTACTTACACAAATCCTTTCACAAAATTGCAAAGATAAGTTTATGATGCAAGAGTTGAAGCCAACGAAAACACTAAGTTCCTATAAACTTTGAGAGATTTGTTCGCTCAGCTCTGCGATGATACTCAAGAATTCCAGAATTTACACGAGCTGTTCCCTCCAATTATGCACACTTTCTTGAAGATTTACACTCACAGCAGATTCTACAACACTCCTCCAAGACTCGTTGTCCTAATCAAAGAAACCTGCAACTAAATTATTGCTAGAGCAAGTGAATACATCAACGGAGGTGCTGTTGCTTCTGCATTGAACAGCCCCGAAGAAATCGGTGAAGTTTGTAAAAAACTTGAAACCACTATTGACATTTGCGCTAAATTCAAGGAGTATTATTTTGAGTACAAGAGACTCTCTGAAGGAAAATGGAAGCTCACATTAAATGCTTTGTTTTCAAGACTCGATGCATATTCTGAAAGATGTCACGACATTCTGCATTTGACAACAACTATCATGCAGTTCAACAAACTGTAGAAAATTGAGCTTGGTGGTACTAAAGGTAAAACACTAACTGAAACTTTAAAGCAAATCTCAGATGAGTTCAAGAAAGCTGTTGAAACCTTTAGAGCACTTTCTTATGATACGATGGACATTACTCAAAAAGCTTTTGATAATGATTTCATGACTTTCAGACAAAAGATTAAAGAACTGTAAAGAAGACTTGCATCAGTGATCACTCAAGGTTTTGATGATAATGACACCATTATGGGAAAATTCAAGCTTCTGGACTGCTTTGAGGGAATTTTAAACAGGCCAATCATTCAAGATGAACTTGAGAAAAAGCATGCGATCTTACTCGATATGTATAAGCAAGATTTGAAAACAGTTCAAACAATCTTTTTGTAAGGTAAAATTCTGATTGACAAAAACGATGAAAGGTCACCAATTTACAACAACTACCCACCAGTTGCTGGAACTTTAACTTGGTGCAAGACTCTCAGAGACAGAATCAATGAGCCATTCAAGAAGCTTGAGACTCTTGGTAACGGCATTACTGAAAGAGAAGAGTATAAGGATGTGCAAAGACTTCATGGCAACATTGAAAGAATTATACAAGATTATGTTGACACAAAGATCGTCTCATGGGAGAAGGAAGTTGATGAAAACACTAACAACAAACTTAAACAATCTTTACTCTGCAAGGATGAAAGTGCTGAAAACAAGGAAAATGGATTGTTGAAGGTCAATTTTGATCACACTTTGGTTAGGTTATTGAGAGAAGTCAAATATTTGAAACTTCTTGGCAGCAAATAAATTCCAGAAACAGCAGAAAAACTTTTTGCTAAGGCTGACACCTATAGAACTCAAGTTGTTTCTCTTGAATTAATTGTTCAAAACTATAACAAAATTATTACTTGCTTGAACGATGTTGAAGAACCATTAGTCAAGAAGAGAATTATTGCTATGGATCAATAAGTCGAGCCAGGTATTACAAAATATCGATGGGACTCTGTTGAAATCAATGACTTTATTAAAAAATCAAAAGATGTTGTTGACAGTCTTTTTGAAATCGTTGACAAGATGAAGAAATCACTTGACAGCATATATGCTGAACTTTAAAAGCTCAAAAAGCCTATGATCGAAAGAAAGAACAAGCCAATCTCTCCGTAAGAGTATGACAATATCTTAAAAGCAGTCATTGCAAACAAACTGACTTCAGTAAAGGATTGCGGTGTTGTCATCCATAAACTCCTTAAATAAGTCAATGATGCTGTTAAATTTGATAAAAAACAACCAGAGTGGAAAAAGTACACTGAATATATCAATACTATTGTTACTGATGGAATCTGTGAGGGTATCTGCTTTGCTCTTGATCACCTTAATGAACAAATTAACAGTGAAAGAATGGATCAAGCTCAATTATTTGAGATTAAATTATAGCTCGAAGGAAAGAAGGGTGTTGTTTACGAGCCTGAAATTGATAAGAGTGAAGGCAATATGCGAAGCGTTTGCGATACTCTTCGAGGATGGATTAACTAAATTTTCTCGATTGCTCACAATTTCCCTCGTCTTGATGCCACTACCTCTGGAGCCAGCAGCGGAGGCTCAACTGGTGACTATCTCATTTAAACAAAAGCTAACTTCTTAGTAAAATACTCAATGTCAAGAATAAGTTCAAACTTATTGTTGATTGTCAAAAAGACTCAAAATATCAAACAAGACTTGAAAAAATATAGCTATCTTTGGTAATAACATCCTGAAGAAAACTTCATTAAGTTTTTGGAAGAAAATGAACCAAAACCAGAAAAAGATGAAACTGGCGAAGAAATTGTTAAGAAGGAAAATATTTTGCTCAAGGGATGTAGAGAAGTTATTCCAAGTCTTGAATTGTTCGACGAGAAAATTACAAAGCTCAAAGATCTTCAAATTGAAGTTTCCAAAATTCAAACTCCTGTTGAAAAAGCTTGGATCAAAATTGACTTGAGAAACTTTATAAAGGCTTTGGAAGTGAAAATTAACACATACATGAAAGTATACACAGATTTCTTGACTCATGAGTTCAAAACAACATTAAAGAATTTGAAAGACTTCAATCATAGAACAACAGTCGGCCTAAAAACTAACCCTAAAGATGTCTTTGCAAGCACTGAAAACCCTAATGAAAGACAAAAAGAGAAAAATAGAGCACTGTTGATGAAAGTCATGAAACATATCAGTGAAATGAAGAGTGTAAGAGGCAGCATCACAGGTATTATTGAAAGAATGAGAAATATGGTTATCAAGCTTAAAAAGCACGGCATTAATGTTGTTGAAAAAGGAGAATAAGAGCCACTTCAAGCGATTGAAGCATCAGAGGGTGCTTTCAATGAGACTGAAAAGAAAGTGAATGAAATTAAAAAAGATATTATTAATATTATTGGTGATGAGGCTATTGAAGTCAAAAAGAAATTAGATGCCTTCAACATTAAAGTTAATGAATTCAAAACTGACTTTAAGACTAATCTTCCTTATTCTTACGACGACAGCATGTCTATTGCTTAAATATTGAAAAACTATGAAAAGATAGATGAATACTATGCAAAACTTCTCGCATTTGAGCAAGAAGCTAAGTAAAATGCTGAGCTTGAAGATCTTTTCGAGTTGGAAAGAAGACAATATAAGCCACTTAAAGAATGCCTTCTGGACTTAAAGAGCTTGAAAACTCTTTGGGACTTGATTACTATGGTCAATCTCCAATATAACGATTGGAAAACAAAATTGTGGAAACAAATCAAGGCTGATGTGCTGATTGAACAAAATAAAATTTTCCAAAAACAAATTAAGGACGTGCCCAAAGATGTAAGATTGTTCAAAGGTTGCCAAGTCATTACCGAGAAAGTTAACAATATGAACATCGTATTGAACTTGGTCGAAAGCTTAAGAGGAGACTACATGTAAGATCGACATTGGCAAAACTTGAAAAACAAGACTAAATCAGACATTGACTACAAATCACCATCATTCTCCTTCAACGAAATTTTGGATTTAAAACTTTACAGATTGAAAGCAGAAGTTGAAGAAATTGTTGATATTGCTCAGAAATAATTCAAGATTGGTAAAAAACTTAAAGTCATTGAAGGAAATTGGGCTAAACAAATCTTCCAATTTGAAATGTACAAGTAATGGTATATTTTTGCACCTCTTGATGACATGATGGAAATTTTGGATGCCAACTCATTGGACTTGATGGGTATGAAAGCTCAAGGAAAATACGTTGAATTTTTCATTAAAACTGTTGAAGACTGGAGAGAGAAACTTGGTCGAGTTGATGCTGTCGTTAACGAATGGCTTAAAGTGCAAAAGAACTGGAGAATCTTGGTGAACATTTTCGTCGGCTCCGATGATATCAGACAACAGCTTCCTGAAGATACCAAAGTGTTCGAAACTGTTCATGGTGAATTCACTGAAATGATGATTGCTGCTCATGAAAACCCACTCATTATTGAAGCCTGTAATGAGGGTAAAAAGACTGCCTTAGTTGAAATGTCAGCAAAGATTAAAAAATGCGAGAAAGCTCTAAATGATTATTTAGAGCAGAAAAAGAAAGTGTTCCCTCGTTTCTATTTCTTGTCCAATCAGTCATTGCTTACAATCCTGTCCAATGGTCAAAATCCACCAAAAGTGTGCGAGTTTATTGGTGACTGCTTCGACGGTCTTAAAACTCTTAGATTTAAGCCTCCAGCAAATGCCAACTAATTTAGCAGAATTGCTGATGGTATGTATTCAAAAGATGACGAATAAATCAATTTCAGTAGCAATTTCATAGCTGAAGGTCAAGTTGAGAACTGGCTTAAACTTTTGTAACTTAAAATGAGAACTACTCTTTATGAAATTCTTGGTGATGCCAAAAGTACATGCGAAACTTGGGACACTGGAACAGACAAGCCTAGATAAGAGTGGATTAGAGACTATTGCTCCCAGTTAGCTTTGTTAACAACTCAAATCGTCTGGACTGAGGATGTCAATCGAGCATTCGAAGAATTGTCATCAGGTGCTGAAGGAGCCATGAAAGAATGTGTGGAAGTTATCAAAACCAGAATTAACAAACTTATCAATAAGGTCACTAAGCCTTTGGACATCCTTGAAAGAATGAAGGTCATTAACATCATCACAATTGATGTCCACAGCAGAGACGTTGTGCAAAGCTTTGTCACCAACAAAGTAAACTAAGCTGAATCATTTGCTTGGCAATCTCAACTCAAATTCGAATGGTCAATGGATAAGAACAACGACGTTTCTTCAAGACAGTTTTGTCGATTCGCTTGGGAAAGTGACCATTCTAAATCAAAATGTATTATTAGAATTGTCGATTGGTTCAGATTCTATTCATATGAGTATGTCGGCAACACTCTTAGATTGGTCATCACTCCTTTGACTGACAGATGCTATATTACTTTAACTCAAGCTTTGAACTTGGTCATGGGTGGAGCTCCTGCTGGACCTGCTGGTACAGGAAAAACAGAAACCACTAAGGACTTGGGTCGAGCTGTTGGTCTACCTGTCATGGTCTTTAACTGCTCAGATCAAATGAACAAAGATTCTATGGCTCAAATTTTCATGGGTCTTTGTCAATCAGGCGCTTGGGGATGTTTCGACGAGTTCAACAGAATTTCTATTGAAGTGCTTTCGGTCGTGTCAACTCAAGTCAAGACTTGTCTTGATGCTCAAAAATAAAAGAAAAGAAAATTCCTCTTCCTTGAAGAAGGATAAATCAATCTTGAAGACACTGCAGGATTTTTCATTACCATGAACCCAGGTTATGCTGGTCGAACATAATTGCCTGACAATTTGAAAGCTCTTTTCAGATCTTGTGCCATGGTCGTTCCTGATTTGATTCTTATTTGTGAAAACATGTTAATGTCTGAAGGTTTCGTGCTTGCTAGAGACTTGTCCAAAAAGTTCGTCGCTCTTTATATGCTTTCAAGAGAACTTCTTTCAAAACAACGACATTACGATTGGGGTCTGAGAGCTGTCAAATCAGTCTTGAGACAAGCTGGTAAACTGAAAAGAGATCCAGATAATGAAAAGATGGCTGAGGATCCTTTACTCATGAGAGCCTTGAGAGATTTCAACTTACCAAAAATTGTCACAGACGATAAGCCTATCTTCATTCGACTTATTGAAGATTTGTTCCCTAACGCAAGACCAGAAAAGAAGAAACCATCCAAACTTCAAAAACTCTGCGAGGTCACAACCAAAAACGATATGGGTCTTTATTTAGAAGAGCAGTTTGTGATAAAATGCATTGACTTGGCTGATATTCTTGACGTGCGACACTGCATGTTTATTATTGGTCCTCCTGGCTGCGGTAAGACAACTGTGTGGAAAACTCTACTTCAAACTCATAAAAACAACAAAGAAGATGGATAGTGCGACACTCTGAATCCTAAAGCAGTCACATCAGATTAATTGTTTGGATGCTACAGTAAATCAAAAGAATGGAGAAACGGTGTGTTGTCAATGATCATGAAAAATCAAAACAAATGCGAGGAAAAGTACAAAAAGACTCATGTGCATAAATGGAGTATTCTGGACGGTGATGTCGATCCCGAATGGATTTAATCACTCAACACTGTCATGGACGATAACAAAGTGCTCACCCTTGTGTCTAACGATCGTATTCCTCTAACTCCATCAATGAGACTATTGTTCGAGGTCTCAAATCTCAGAAATGCTACTCCCGCCACTGTCTCAAGAGGTGGTGTGTTGTTCATCAACGAAACTGATATCGGTTGGCAACCATTTGTGTACAGTTGGTTAGATAGATCTCAACCATACATGAAAGCAAGCGATGATGGTGTATCTATGGTGTTCCCACAAATCAACGAAGTGGCAAAAGCAGTTTTCTTCAGATGTTTCCAGTCCTATATTGAGACACCTTCTGATATGATGGATCAAACCAAGATTACTTATTTGGCTCCACCTTCAACCATGGGATTCATTCAAACAATATGCACAATTCTTGATGGTATCTTAATGGAAATTGACAGCAAAATTATTAGTCTCTACGGTTCAGTTGAATTACAATAAACTCTTAAAATTATTTATGAAGCTTTGTTCATTTTTGCAACAATGTGGGCTTATGGTGGTTCAGTCGGAGGTGGTCAAGATGACAACTAAGTCCTTAACAAATTTAATGGTGTCTTCAGATCACTTGTTAAAGTCAAATTCCCAGAAGGAGGACTTTGCTATGATTATTACTACAACATTGAGTAAAATAAGTGGGCTCATTGGGCTTCAAGAATTCCAGATTATCATCACACAGATGAACCAATTTTCTCAAAGATTTTCGTCCCAACCATCCACACTACCCGTCTTAGATATTTGCTTGACATTCACTTGAAGAGAAGAAAACCAGTGCTGTTTGTTGGTGGTGCAGGTACAGGAAAAACCCAAGTCATCAAGGACTATCTTGCCACAACCAAACCAGAACAAGTTGCCTACAAAACAATCAACTTCTCATCTTTCACAGATGCTGCAGCTCTACAAAAGAACATTGAATCTATGCTCGATAAAAAGTCAGGTAAAACTTATGGTTCCGCTATGAACAAAACTCTTATTGCCTTCATTGATGATCTTAACATGCCCTATGTCGATAAGTATGGAACTCAGTCACCCATTCAGTTGCTTAGACAGATCATCGATTATGGAACTATTTTCAATAGAGAACAACTTGAAGAAAGAAAGTACATTCAAGATTTGTTGTTCTTCGCTTGCCTCAACCATAAGAGTGGTTCATTCACGGTCGACTTGAGATTGCAGAAAAACTTCTCATCCTTCACCATGTATACTCCGACTGATGAAATTATCAAGAGAATTTTCGGTGAGATTCTAAGATCGCATTTATCAACTCCTGGTTTCGACTAAAAACTTAAACCATTCGCTGATAAAATTATGGATACAACTGTGATGTTTTTCACGAAAACAATTAGAAATCCTCAGTTCTCGCCTTCAGCAAAGAAATTCCATTATCAGTTTAACTTCAGAGAGTTGGCCAAAATCATTGAAGGTGTGATGAGGTCAGTCCCACAAGTCTATAAAAATACCAACAGTGTCCTCCGTTTGTGGTATCATGAGGTGCGAAGAGTTTTTGAAGACAGATTCATCAACAATGAAGATTTGACTTTATTCAGAACTATTTTGAAAGATGCTATTTCAAAGAATATTGGTGACTTCCCTGAAAAAGATAGTCCTTTCGCTGAACCCATCATCTATACATCTTTCATGAGTGAATTCTATACTTCAGTTGACGACATTATCGAACTCAGAAGAGTGATGAAATAAAAACTTGATGAGTACAATGATGCAAAAGCTCAAATGAACTTGGTGCTCTTCGATCAAGCTATTGAACATGTTTGCAGAATTACCCGTATCATTGAGCTTCCCTCAGGAAATGCACTATTGGTCGGTGTCGGAGGTAGCGGTAAACAGTCACTTGCTAGATTGTCTTCATTTATTGTTGGTTATGAACTGGAACAGATGGTCGTCACTCAATCATTCGGTGTTAATGATCTACGTAACTTCCTTTCCGAAATGTACAGAAAAATTGCAAAGCCTAACTCATCAACCAGAGTGTACATGATCACAGACAGTCAAATCAAGCTTGAGTCTTTCTTGATACCCATTAACGATATGCTTAACTCAGGCTGGATTTCTGATTTATTCCCTAAGGAAGATTTTGATGCAATGGTTGGCAATCTTAGAAATGAAGCTAAAGGTAATGGTGTTCCCGACAACTTGGAGTCATTGTTGAGCTATTTCTATGACAGAATGAAGAAGTCATTGAAGATCATTCTCTGTTTCTCACCTGTTGGTTAAATCATGAGAGTCCGAGCTCGTAAATTCCCAGGTATTATCAATTCAACTTCTATCGACTGGTTCCATCCTTGGCCTAGAGATGCCTTGATCGATGTCGCTAATAAATTCTTGCAAGAAACTGAATTGGAAAGCGAAGAACTTAGAGAGAAAATTGCCATCAACATGGCCGAAACTCACTTGTCAATTGATGTGGCTAATGATAAATTCAGAAAATTAGAAAGAAGAAATAACTACACTACTCCTAAATCATTCTTAGAGTTGATCTCATTCTACAAGACTCTTCTTGAAGACAAAAAAGGTCAAATTGACAGACAAATTAAGAGGTATACTTTGGGTCTTCAAATTTTGGCTGAGACAAAGAGCAAAGTCGAAGGTTTACAAGAGTAACTGAAAGTCAAAATGGTTGAGGTCAAGAAGCAAAGAGAAGAAACTGAAGTTTTGATCGAATAAGTGTCTACCTAATCAAGCATTGCCGAATAAGAACAAGCTAAAGCAAACGAGGAAGAAGCCAAGACTAACACTCAAAAAGAAGGAGCTGAGAAACTTGCTGGCGAGTGCGCTATTGCCCTTGCAGAAGCTGAACCCGCACTTAAACAAGCCGAGGAGGCTGTTAAATGTCTTCAAAAGAAGCACGTCGGTGAGATGAAAGCCTTCGCTAATCCACCTCCTGGTGTCATTGTTACTTGTCGTGTTGTGCTTGCCTTACTAAAAGAGAAAGTTGTTGCTTCAGACCCTGATGATAAAGTTTGGAAGAAATCACAAAACTTAATGCAAAACCCTGAAAAGTTCTTGGAAAGAGTCTTGACTTTTGACGGTACAGATATTGATCAATCAATTTTGGACAACGTTAGCAAGATTATTGATGATCCTTCAAAGAAATACACTGAAAAGGACATGGTCAGTCAGAGTTTCGCCGCTTCTAAATTGTGCGCTTGGTCAGTCAACATTGTGATCTTCAACAGAATATACAAGAAAGTTAGACCTTTGCAAGAAGCTAAAGATAAAGCTAACGAAGAGCTTGATAAAGCCATGAAGGAACTCGCAATTGTTAAAGAACAAGTTAGACAATTGAATGAAAAAGTTGATAAGTTGAAAGAAAAATTGGCAGCTGCTGAAAAGCAAAAGAAATAAGTCGAAGAAGATGCTGATAAATGTCAGAAGAAGCTGACTGCTGCTGAAAAACTAGTCAATGGTCTTGCCGGCTAAAACAAACGTTGGAGCGAGAATGTGCAATTTTTGAAGGCCAACATTCGAAGTGTTATTGGTGACGTCCTTCTTGCCAGTTAGTTTGTTTCATATATTGGTGCTTTCTCATCGAAACTCAGAAGATAGCTTTGGCAAGATATTTGGCTACCAAACATTGTCAGCAAAGACATTCCATTCACTGAAGGAATTGAACCACTTAAAATATTAACAACTGAGTCTTTGAAAGCTAGATGGAAAAATGAGGGATTACCAGCCGATAACATGTCATTTGAAAATGCATCTATCATCACCTCTTGCTCTAGATGGCCACTCTTGATCGATCCTCAGTTGCAAGGTTCTAGCTGGATTAGAGGTTCGCAAGGAGACAATCTTTCCCCGATCAATATCAATCAAAAGCATTGGATGAGAGAATTGACCAAGAACATTTCTGATGGTCGTGCAGTGTTACTGGAGGGTATCCAATAAGAAATTGAAGCCACACTTGATCCTTTGCTATCTCGAGCCATTGTGAAGAAAGCAGGAAGCTACTCTTTGTAACTTGGTAGTGAAGTCATTGACTATGATCCAAAATTCAAGCTGTTCCTAATGACCAAATTAACAAATCCTCACTTTAGACCTGAAATTGCAGCTCAGTGTACAATTATTAACTTCATCGTCACATAAAGTGGTTTAGAAGAACAATTACTAGCCATGGTCGTGAATGTTGAAAAGAACGAGCTCTAAGTTCAGAAGCAAGAATTGGTCAAGAAACAGAACGAGTTCCAGGTCATTCTTGACGATCTTGAATCATCACTATTGAAATAATTGTCAGAAGCTAACCCAGCAACAATCCTTGAAAATCAATAACTTATCAACAACCTCGAAAAAACAAAACTAACAGCCATATCTATTTCTGAGCAAGCAGAAGAAGCCAAGAAGACTGAAGTCAACATTAACGCTCAGAGGTAAATCTATAGACCTGTTGCTGCTGAAGGTGCCATGTTATATTTCTTGTGCATTTCTCTCTGCATTATTGACCACATGTATCAGTACTCACTTGAAAGCTTCATCAAGTTCTTCTTCAAAGCTATCGAAAGAACTCAAGAAAAAGATGAGACAAGAGTTCAAAAGCTCATTGACAATATTAGATATACAATCTATCAATGGATCTCAAGAGGTCTCTTCGAAAAGCACAAACTTATTTTCTTGACTATGATTACTTTCAGGTTGATGCAAAAGAAAATCATTGAAGTTCACTATGCTCCTGAAGAAATGGACTTCTTGATCAAAGGTATTCCCAGAATCGGTGTTGAAAACCCACTGGATTGGCTACCAGATATCGCTTGGAACATGGTGCAAGCCTTGAGTCAACTTGAATAATTCAAAACGTTCGCCATCAACATGGAGAAAGATGCTCCCACAAGATTCAAGGATTGGTACAACGAACTTACTCCTGAAGATGTTAAGCTACCATTGGAGTGGAAAAAACTGGATCAAACTCCTTTCAAAAAATTGTGTGTCTTGAGAGCACTTAGACCTGATAGAATCACAGTTGCTCTCTCAAGATTCATTCGTGAAGCTCTTCCAAAAGGTTAATAATTCATCGATATGGACTCCAAATCATCATTTGTAGATATTCTGACATCATCAGTTTACGACTCTGAACCTCAAATTCCAATCTTCTTCATTCTATCTCCTGGTTCTGATCCAGTCAAGTAAGTGGAAAAAGTTATCAAAAAAGAAAGAGATAGATTTAGAATTGAACCTGGAAAATCCTTCTTTAACATCTCTCTCGGTCAAGGACAGGACGAAATCGCAAGACGAAGAATTGAAGAAGGTAACAAATAAGGGCATTGGATCATGTTGCAAAATATTCACTTGATGCCTACTTGGCTCATTGAGCTTGAAAAGATTTTGGACTCTTTCTCAGGAGATACTGGATCTCATGTCAACTTTAGATTGTTCCTATCTGCTGAGCCTTCAACAGGTGTTCCAATAGGTCTTCTCGATAGGTCTATTAAATTAACAAACGAGCCCCCAGCTGGTCTAAAAGCAAATATGAAGAGAGCCTTTACTTATTTCCCTAAAGAATAAATCGATGAAAAAGATGCCAAAGTAAAGTGCATTCTTTTCGCTCTCTGCTTCTTCCATTCTACTGTTATTGAAAGAAAGAGATTCGGACCTATGGGTTGGAACATGACTTATCCTTTCAACATGGGTGACTTGCGTGACAGCTATTTAGTCTTGAACAGATACATGTAGTCTGCAAGCGGTTCATCAAAGATTCCATTCGAGGATCTTATTTATATTTTCGGGTAAATCATGTACGGAGGACACATTGTCGACGACTGGGACCGAAGACTTGCCAGGGCCTATCTCGAAAATATTATGTGCGCTGAAATTTTCGAGGAAATAGAGCTGTTCCCTTATATCGACGGCAAAAATGTGAGCTTCAGAGTGCCACTACCAACAAACTATGAGAAATATCTATAGCACATTGAAGCTTTAGGCGCAGAAACCCCACTAGCTTATGGTCTCCATCCCAATGCAGAAATAGGTTTCAGAACAACTCAATGTAACAATCTCTTCTCAACTTTGCTTGAAATTGCTCCAAAAGACACAGGATCTGCTGGAGGAGAGGGTGTGAGAACTACTCAGGACATTCTTCAGGAAATGGTCAAGAGATTTACTGAAGACATCGGTATTCGAGGAAAGATTTTCTCTGTTGATTAAATTAAAGGCAAACTTGATGCTGATCAGAAAGGTCCATATCAAAATGTCTTCATTCAGGAGATTTAATACATGACTATTCTTTTGACAGAAATCGCAAGATCTATTGAATAAATTGATCAGGGTATCAAAGGTCTTTTGACCATTTCTGAAAAGATGGAGCAGACTATGGACGCCTTAGTATTAAATAGAGTCCCTGCTTCATGGACTAACTTAGCATATCCTAGCAAGAGAGGTTTGGAAGGTTGGATCGTCAACTTGTTGGATAGAATTGAGCAACTGAACGCTTTCAAAGATGACCCTTTAACCCCACCGAAAGTTATTATGATTTCGAGATTCTTCAACCCTCAATCATATTTAACTGCTATCAAGCAGGTGGTTGCAGCCAACGCTAAAGGTGGATACGAACTTAATAAGCTTTATATTCAAACTGATATTACCAAGAAAGCTATTGAGTAAATTGATGGTACTCCTAAGGACGGTGCTTATTGCTTTGGTTTCATTTTAGAAGGAGCTCGTTGGGATGTTGCAGGAGGTTATGTCGAATAATCTAAACCCAAAGAGATGTTCTCAGTCATTCCAGTAGTCTATTGTAAAGCTCTACCTTTGCCACCATAAGGCAAAGAAGATAAGACAGTCTATCAATGCCCAGCCTACAAGACTGAAGATAGAGGAAATACATATGTGTTCACAGCACAACTCAAGACAAGACACCCTCCTAGAAAGTGGATTCTGGCTGGAGTTTCTATTATCATGGATGTGGAGGGCTTGTCAGACAGTACTGCTAAAAAGAAAGAAAAGAAATGATTTTAACTATTATATATATGATACACTCTTTCTTGAAATAAATAGATGTCAATTATCATCAACTTCTTCTATTTAATTTTTTCTAATCTTTAGCTTAATTTCCAATAATGTTAAAATCTGTATTAAGAGTTGCCTGAATTGATATATTGCATCTTTTGGTTGATAAATAAAAATAATGAGTTTGAGTGATTTGGTCAACAGTTACGCTAGCAGAGGTGAAACTCGTCTAAACTACAACGCCACTGTCAAAGACGAAGTCTAAAATATTGAGGTAGTTTAATCTATATTTAGACAAACATTGATAACTTCAGAAGAATATTGGATAGTCAAAAGAAGCAACAAAGCGAAATTCAGTACAGCATTAAGAAGTTGGAGTAAGAAACTAAGACTAATTTTCATTAACTTCACAAAGAGCTCAGCGAAAGGATAAATTATCTGACTGAGGCATTTAAGAGTGATTGTAAAGCTCAAAACAAATAATTTTAATATTTGGAACTGCAGAATTCAACCCTCAGCGAATAGCATGAAAGACTCAATGAGCTCGCGACTACAGTTACAGGTCGTGCAGGACAAGTTGAAAACAATGTCGGACTTTGAGCAGCTGATATGAATATAATAAGAATAGCAATATTTATCGAACTATCACTATTTTTTTGTTACTAGTGCGCCAATTGATCTACTATTACCAATTGAGAAAGAGATCAGAGAATTTTTATTTAATCTGGTAATTTAAATCTAAAATAGTTTCATTGATTACTTTATTAGATTATATTTAGCTAAAAACTATTGACAATATATTCTATATTTTGAGAGATTATGGAGCTCCTATTTCGAAAAATTCATGAAATCCATCTGAGACTATTTATTTTATTGAAGGAGTCTATTGAACCGCCTCTAAAATGCCAAGTTTGCTAAAGAAATTATTAACATCATCTATTTTTTTCCATTTGAACTTAAGAGTTGAGTTTTTAGTCAAGGCTAATAATGAATAAAGTGCAGACTATTTATTTTACAACTCTACATTTTTTCTAAATCGATAATTGATAGCTGAGCTCCCCTCTACTGCAAAATGTAGATCAAATCCTTTGGTAATGCATTTAATAAACTTTCTTTCTTCTGGTTTTTGCTTACCCTCATTTCCAAGTCCAAATTTCATCTTTATTTAAACTTTCGCATGATCTTAAACATTTTTATCAGTGAAAATATTGTGGATTTTGTTCAGTACACTGTTAGCATTCTGATTATGGAAAAATAATGTTAAGTATAATCTATCTGTTTACGTAAATGTTTTGAATTAGAGACCATCAAATTTTAATTTACCTTACTTTATGTAATGCTAGATTTTTTATTCCAATTCCTATGACTTTTTTGTATGTATTTCAAAAATCACATACTAATTTTCGGCAACATCGTTAATAACCTTTTTAGCTTACAGTTCAGCCTGCAATTTAGTTATTTATTTTTACCCAGTTAAAATTTTTATCTCAAAATTAATTTAGTTTTCAATTGTAGCATTTGGGCTATGATTTAGGCTTAATTAAAAAGTTGATGTATTATCATGAATTTTTTATGTTTTTTGAATAGGTGCTTTGAAATATTTGGATAACAAAGTTGTTAGCCTATTTTAAGGCTTCTTTTTATTCTATTGTATAACATTTTTCGTTTACTCATGTTTTTTTTATATTTTAGAGGCCGGCTATTCAATTTTTTATTTCTTTTATACCTTGGCCTCAGATTGCTTTCTTTATTTTTTAGTTGCTACTTCCTTGATTGCTTACTTCTATTTTTATGTTTTATTTATTATATTGTCTGACTAATTTTTACTTTCTGATGCTTTTCTTGATTTAGGTTATTTCTTTTACTATTTTTGCTCATTTTGTTTTATTTTTTCAGGCTTTTTCTATGTTTTTGTTACATCTATATGCTGTTTTTAAGCTATATCATTTTTATTTTAATGTATAGGCTATTTAATTTGATTATTATTCGTGTTTGGTTATTCACTTTTCTATAGTTGCTTTCCTTAATGAAGAACCTTTTAATTTGTGTGTTATTGTTTCAATTTTTGTTGCTTTGTTTATTTTTAGTGATTTTACTATATTTTATTTTCGGCTTTATGAGTTTCTGTTTTTGTCGTGTTTTAATTTTTATGTAAGACTTCTACATTTTGCTAATGTGAATTCAAATCTTTGCGTTACTTTTCCACATATTTCTTTTATTAATTTTTCTATCCCTTTTATATTTTATTATCTAATTGTTTATGTTCTTTATTATCTTACTGTTTGTGCTATATCTTGGTCTATGTTTTCTAAATTGTCTTTTATTCTACCTTGTGTTCTTACTTTTTATCTTTATTATGATTTTATATCTTGACTGTTTATTTTTAATGATTCTATGTCTATTTTTTGTGCTATACTTGTTGTTAAACTTTAGGTTATTTATTAATCGTATGTTCTGATTATTTTGGAATTTATTTATTTTCACTTTGTTTCTTTAGTTATTCTGCATATCTCAAGTAGATATGTCCTTGCTGCGGTTATTTTAATACTTTCTTTAAGGCATTAGGCTCAATAGCTTTTTTCTATAATTTTGCCAATTTTTTATTTGCTTAATCAATGAAAGTGTCGACAGATGATATATTCTTTTGATATTCTTATTGAATATCTTAAATTACCTGAATTTTAAATAATGAACTAATGTTTCTGTTCTGTGGCTGCTATTTTTCAAGCCAAGTTTGATAACTCTATTTCGATATTTCATTAACAATGCCCTTGACTATTTTTATATTCTCATGCATCTTTCTAGAGTGCCATTATTTTTGTAAGTCAACAATTTGTATATTTTTCTTCGCTTCCTTGAAAATTTAATCTATCTATTTCTTATCTTATGCGCTTATTCCAGGGACACTCATTGTTATCAAAATTATAAAAATGAGAAATTATTAAATTCATTTATGTAACCGATTTCCATTTTCTTTGAAAGAAAGTAGATATATTAGAGATTGATGAAAGCGAAAAATATAAGTAATCAGAAAATTGGAGTTTCTTGGTAACTTTACCGAGAAATTAAGCATGGAGGCTCAAAATTGTCTAAAGCATTAATTCGTGAGATATTCAATATAAAAGGTTCCTATTCACCCTACTTCGAGTTTTCGGTTGGGCTTGAGCTTTCTGACTCAGCTTTCTTCTTTTTTGACTCTATGAAGGGAAACATGCTATTCTTGGCCAGTAAAATTTTACATCTGAGACTTGCTTTTGATTTCAGTCTTGTATGGGTCCCTAATTTTGACCCTGCAAGTTATATATTTTAGGATTGTAGGGGAGTCATCTAACTTTGTTCAGTTTAATGAAAATAATAAACAGGACTTGCTCTGCTTTTGAGGTCAACTTCGTTCATTTGCTTTTCTTTTAACGAAGAAGTTTTCTCAAATTTTTAATGATGCAAAAAACTGGAGCTACGCTCAATATCAGGGGTATTTGAACGCTTAATAACAAAATTTCTGTTTTTAATTTTCTCTTCAGACCTAAATTTGGGTCTGCTAGTTGACTCAGAGCTTTTCATTTTTGAAGCAATGGAACGTTTGCTATTATCTCCAATTGCCCCAACATTCTTAATGTCCCTTATTCTAAACTCCATCGGCAATTAAAGTTCCCAAAAGTAACTTTTATCAATAGTTTTAGTGATGAGCTGTTCAGTGTTCTTCCTTGGAGTGCTCTTTTTGCTCTTGACTGCTTTCATATAATTTAAGAATTTATTATGACACTATTTTATATAGGTTCAAATATAGACAAATTATAGCTTTTTTATATTTGCTTCGGCATTATATGCTGTTTAGCTTTTATTCAGCGTACACTAATATTGTCAGAAATATAGCATTTAGTAAAACTAACAGTCTTATTTATTATTTGTTATAAACTGATTGCTCGACCGATGACTACTCACCATGTCAGTCCAAAGCTGCTTCTTTAGTTCTACAAAGGTGAAAAAGTGCCACCTTTGATAAAAAAATACGACTTCGAAAGTAAATTTCAATAGAGACCATTACGATAGAA
>APMI01000770.1_pt1 | contig 37206 bp, 36 predicted proteins | sample 667938 | NCBI WGS metagenome assembly APMI01 (sample SAMN01084076, study PRJNA167559) | wastewater metagenome | biome: Wastewater | place: Denmark: Ejby Moelle, Odense | collected 2011-11-28
AGCGGCTTTTACGACGGCCTGATCTTTCACCGGGTCATCGACGGCTTCATGATTCAGGGTGGCGGCATGAACACCAGGCTGGAAGAGAAAGCCCCCCGCGCGCCCATCGAGAGCGAAGCGAAAAACGGCTTGAAGAACGATGCCGGTACCATTGCCATGGCCCGCACACAGAACCCCCATTCGGCCACAGCCCAGTTTTTCATCAACCTCGAAGACAACCGGTCGCTGAACTACCCCTCACCGGACGGCTGGGGCTACGCCGTTTTCGGCAAGGTGACTGAAGGGATGGACGTAGTGCGCAAGATCGGCAAGATGCCCACGAGCACCCGCGGCTACCAACGCGACGTACCGGTCACTCCGATCCTCATCCAATCCGCCCGCCAGCTGCCCGAAAAAGCAGCCAAGTAAAACCCACCCACTTTCCCACAGGAGCACTTCATGGCAGTCAAACTCACCACCAATCACGGCGACATCGTTATCGAACTGGATGCCGAAAAAGCCCCCGAAACCGTCAAGAATTTCATTGCCTACGTGGAGGCCGGTCATTACAACAACACCGTTTTCCACCGGGTCATCGACGGCTTCATGATCCAGGGCGGCGGCTTCGAGCCCGGCATGAAGCAAAAGGCTTGCGGCGAACCGATCCAGAACGAAGCCAACAACGGCCTCAAGAATGACATCGGCACCATCGCCATGGCCCGCACCCAGGCACCTCATTCTGCCACCGCCCAGTTCTTCATCAATGTCGGCGACAACGAGTTCCTCAACCACCGCTCCCCCGACATGCAAGGCTGGGGTTACTGTGTATTCGGCAAGGTTTCCGAAGGCATGGACGTGGTAAACAAGATCAAGGCCGTCAAGACCGGCACCAGCGGCTTCCACCAGGATGTGCCGAAGGAAGACGTGATCATCGAACGCGCTGAAGTCATCTAAGCAAGAATCATCAAAGGGCGACCGGCACATGCAAATTCATTTCATTTCCGATCTGCATCTGACTGCCGATCGCCCTGCCCTCACCGAGGTATTCGAGCGCTATCTTGCTGGTTCGGCCCGGGACGCTGAGCGCCTCTATATTCTGGGTGACCTGTTTGAGTACTGGTCTGGAGACGATGATCTCGATGACCCGCTCAATGCCCGTATAGCCAGCCAACTGGCCAAGCTTGCCGACAGTGGGTGCCAGATTTTCTTCATGCATGGCAATCGGGACTTGCTGATCGGCGACGGTTTTGCTACCCGCGCCAAACTCCGGATCCTGGCCGAACCAGCCCTGGTCGATATCGCCACTGAGCGCTTTGTTCTGTGCCATGGCGACAACCTGTGCACAGACGACATCGCCTACCAAGCCTTTCGCGCGCAGGTTCGCGACCCGGCCTGGCAGGCTGGCTTCATGTCGCAGCCGCTCGCAGCGCGCAAGCAGTTCATTGCGGGTCTGCGCATGAAAAGCGAAGCCGCCAAGTCGGAAAAAACCACGGAAATCATGGATGTGAACGCCGAAGCCGTCGCCGCCCTGATCCGCGACAACGGATTCCCGCGCCTCATCCACGGCCACACACATCGGCCCGACGTGCACAGAGTGAATATAGACGGCCACGCCAGCGAGCGCTGGGTGCTCGCCGACTGGCGTGATGAAGTAGATCCTGCACGAGGGGAAGTGCTGGTATGGGCCGACGGAACGCTGTCCCGTCAGCCTCTTTACTGATACCGCGAAAGCGGTTTAGATCAAAGCCAGACCGCGGGCCAGATCGGCCTTGAGATCGACAACCGACTCAAGGCCAACCGCCAACCGCAGCAAGCTCTCGTGGATACCCGAGGCATCCCGTGCTTCAGGAGAAATCCGGCCATGAGTGGTTGACGCCGGGTGCGTTAGCGTCGTTTTGGTATCGCCAAGATTGGCCGTGATCGACACGACACGGGTAGCATCCACAACCTTCCACGCTTCCGCGCGGCCGCCCCTTACATCAAAACTGACGATAGCCCCGCCACTGCTTTGCTGACGCTGTGCCAGCGCATACTGTGGATGCGAGGACAAACCCGGGTAATGAACGCGAGCTACCTGAGGTTGGGCCTCCAGCCAGGTGGCCAGCTCCAGGGCGTTCGCCGACTGTGCAGCCATTCGGATGCGCAGCGTTTCCAGCCCCTTCAGGATGATCCACGCATTGAACGGCGAAATGCACGGACCGGCTGTGCGCAGGAACTTGAACACCTCATCGATCAGCTTTTTGCCGCCGCACACCGCGCCGCCAAGCACTCGCCCCTGCCCGTCCAGATACTTGGTGGCCGAGTGAATGACCAGATCGGCACCCAGCTTCAATGGCTGCTGAAGGGCCGGAGAGCAGAAACAGTTATCAACCGCCAACACCGCGCCAGCCTCATGGGCAATGCCCGCCACTGCGGCGATATCTACCAGTTCTGTCAGCGGATTGGACGGTGACTCAACAAAGAACAACTTAGTCTTCGGTGTCACAGCTGCCCGATAAGCATCCAGATCCGTCGCCGGCACGAATGTCGTCTCAATGCCGAACTTGGAGAGGATGTTGCCAAAAAGCTGCTGCGTGGCCCCGAACAGGCCACGGGACGCGACGATGTGATCACCGGCCTGCATCAGCGCCATCACCGTGGACATGATCGCAGCCATGCCGGATGCCGTTGCAACGCAAGCCTCCGCACCCTCCAGCGCAGCCAGACGCTGCTGCATCGCGGTCACGGTGGGATTCGTGAAGCGGGCGTAAACATTGCCCTCTTCCTCTCCCGAGAAACGCGCTGCAGCCTGTGCCGCGCTTTCGAAAACGAAGCTTGAAGTGAGGTAAAGCGCCTCGGAATGCTCGTTAAACTGGCTGCGCTCAATCCCCGCCCTGACGGCGAGGGTTTCCAGAGCCAGGCCGTCCTGGGATTCGATACTCAACTTTCGCTCCGGGAAACAAGATTCAGATCCATTTGTCCATCGCCGTCTTCAGATCCTGGCTTGCTCGCAGCATCATTGCGCTGATTTTCGATTCCGGCCAGGTATTCCTGGGTCACATCACCCGTCACGTAGGTGCCATCGAAACACGACGTCTCGAATACCGAAATAGCCGGATTAAGCGCCTTAACTGCCTGCTTCAGATCGTCAAGATCCTGGTAGATCAGGGCATCAGCGCCGATTTCAGCACAGATCTCCTCTTCGGTCCGGCCACATGCGATGAGCTCGCCCTTGGTCGGCATGTCGATGCCGTAGACATTCGCGTAGCGCACCGGAGGCGCCGCGGAGGCCATGAAGACCTTGGTCGCACCGGCATCCCGGGCCATCTGGACAATCTCGCGGCTGGTCGTACCACGCACGATGGAGTCATCCACCAGCAGCACACTCTTGCCCTTGAATTCCTGGTGGATCGTATTCAGTTTCTGGCGCACCGACTTCCGGCGGATTGCCTGCCCCGGCATGATGAAGGTACGACCAATATAGCGGTTCTTGACGAAACCTTCCCGGTAGGGAACGTTCAACTGGTGAGCCATTTCCATCGCCGACGGACGGCTGGAGTCAGGAATCGGGATGACGACGTCGATTTTCAGGTGCGGCATGGTAGCGCGCAGCTTGCGGGCGAGGAACTCACCCATCTTGATGCGGGCGTCGTACACCGAGATGCCATCGATCAGCGAATCAGGTCGGGCAAGGTAGACAAATTCGAACATGCACGGTGCATATACAGTGTGTGCAGCGCACTGGCGGCTGTGAAAGCGGCCTTCGGTATCGATCAGAATTGCTTCGCCCGGCGCCACATCGCGGACCAGTTTGAAGCCCATCACGTCAAGCGCCACACTCTCGGAAGCCACCAGCCACTCAGTGCCCTTCGGCGTGTCATTGCGGCCGATCACCAGCGGACGAATGCCGTAGGGATCGCGGAAGGCCACCAGCCCGGTACCAGAGATCATCGCCACCGCGGCATAAGCACCACGGCAACGACGATGCACACCAGCCACGGCGGTGAATACGGTTTCCTCATCCAGACGGAAACTCTTGGCCGCAGCCTGAAGCTCATGGGCGAGCACGTTGAGCAACACTTCCGAATCGGAATTGGTGTTGATGTGGCGAAGATCCGAAAGGAACATCTCCCGCTTCAACTCTTCCGCATTGGTCAGGTTGCCGTTGTGGGCCAACATCAAGCCGAAAGGCGAATTCACGTAAAACGGCTGAGCCTCCGCAGCAGCCGAGGCAGAACCGGCGGTAGGATAACGTACGTGAGCGATGCCCCAGTTACCCGGCAGATCGCGCATGTTGCGCGTGCGAAACGCATCACGCACCAGCCCGGAAGCCTTGTGCATATGAAAACGCCCGCCTTCCGCAGTCGCAATGCCCGCTGCGTCCTGCCCCCGGTGCTGCAGCACCTGCAGGCCGTCATAAAGAAGCTGATTGACGGGTGATGTTGCTACTACGCCCAGAATGCCACACATTTCAAACCACCTATCGGTATCTAAGTCTTTTTGCCAGAAGCTCAGGGAGCCACGGTTTGGAGGCCATGGCAGCAGTTTCGAGAGGGGCCGAAAGGCTCGCCTCCTGCCACCACGCTTCCTTTGCGAAGCCGCCGATGCCGACGAGCAACGCCAATGCAAACACGATAACGCCTCCACGCAGGGCACCGAAGCACGCGCCAAGGAAGCGATCGGCAACCCCGAGTCCGGCCGCGCGAATCAGCTCACTCACGGCCCAGCGCAGGATTGCCACAACAATCAGAACGGCAACAAAAATAATCAGAAAAGCAGCGGGTCCCCGCAACAGGGGCTCTTTGACCCAGACTGCGGCGTAAGGCAACAGTTGCGGCATAAAGGCCTTTGCCATCAGAAAAGCGAGCAACCAGGCACCCAAGGCCACAATTTCGGAAAGCAGCCCGCGCCAGAACCCCAGCAAGGCGGAAAGTCCGACCAAGGTGAGGAGCGCGTAATCAAATCCGCTCAAAAGCAGGCTTTCTCAGGGCTTGCCCGACACTGACGCGGGCACGCCCAGAATCTTGCTGATCCGCGCCGCAGCCTTGTCTGCCGCTGCCTTGTTCGGGAACGGCCCTGCGCGCACACGAACCTTGTCACCCAAGGGCTCTGTGTAGGAAGAATAGCCTTCTGCCTTCAGCTTGGCGCGCAAACTCGCCACGTTAGCAGTCTCCCTATAGGCGCCAAGCATCACCACGTGATGGCCGCTGGCCGAAGCCTCCTTTGGACTGGATCCGCTCAGCAGCGCCTTGGCACGCTCTGCCTCGGCCTGCGCCTTCTCCTTTTGCTTGTGCTTCGGATCAGGTTTGAGCTCGGGCTTCGCTTCGACTTTTTTCGGTTCTGGCTTAGGCTCGGGCTTGACGACGTCAGCCTTCTTCGGCGGAGGAAGCAGTTCCTCACCGGGCTTGAATACCGGACTCGGCACATCTGCATCTTGCGACCGCCGACGGACGACGGTCTCATCCACTTCAGGCGCGGCGGTCTCCTCTGCAACCGCACCGGCAACAGGCTGGCTGGGCGCCGGTGCCTTGCCGGTAATCACGCGGGAGGTAAAATTACTGCCTTCCTGACTGGGAATCCGGATCTGGACATCCTGGCTTGGAAGGCGAGGCTCGTGGTCCATCACCATCGGCAGAACGATAGCAGCTGCGAGAGCCAGCGCCGCGGAACCTACCAGGCGACGACGTGCGCGCTTCTTCAGGTCGATCTGTGAATCGTTATCCGCCATCTTGCAACAACACCTATTGCGGCAGTTTCTGCGCAGCCAAAACATCAGCTACCGTCAGAAAAGAGCCAAAGGCCACGATTCTATCACCCTCGGCTGCACGACCACGCGCAACCTCATACGCTGCCCGTGGCGAATCGTACTCGGCGACGTCTGCGGTCACACCAGCATCGCGGACAATCGCGGCAAGACCGGCGGCGCTCAACCCACGCGGCCCGGGCAAACTCGCCACAAGCCAGTGATCGACCCTATCCCGCAGCAAGCGGACCACACCCGCGACATCCTTGTCTGCCAGCATGCCGATAACTGCCCAGGTTTCCGGGAAAAACCCCATGCTGGCGAGATTTTCGTTGAGCACACCGGCCGCCTGGGGGTTATGGGCTACGTCGAGGATCACTGTAGGCCGCCCCGGCAGAACCTGAAAACGCCCAGGTAGTTCGACGAGCATGAAGCCCTCGCGAATGGCTTGCATCGGAACGGGGATGAGCTCCCGCACTGCCTCGCAGGCCGCCATCACCGCCGCGGCATTCAGCAACTGGTTGGTGCCCCGCAGTGATGGATAGGCCAGACCACCACGCCGACTACCGCCAGCGGTCCAGAACGCCCATTGATTCTGATCACCCGAAAATCCGAAGTCCCGCCCGCTAACAGACAGCCTTGCGCCAATGGCCTCGGCATGGGCCACCAGGGAAGCCGGCGGCATCGGATCACTGCAGATCGCCGGTCGTCCCGCACGGAAGATTCCGGCCTTCTCGAAGCCAATGGCTTCCCGGTCATCGCCCAGGTACTCCATGTGATCCATTGCCACACTGGTGACAATTGCACAATCCGGCTCGAAGACATTGACCGCATCGAGGCGGCCGCCCAGTCCGACTTCAAGAACAATGGCGTCCAGGCCAGCGCCACAGAACGCGACCCAAGCGGCCAGCGTGCCATGCTCGAAGTAAGTCAGCGGCACGTCTCCCCGTGCAAGTTCAACCTGGGCGAAGGCGTCCACCAGCACGGCATCGTCGGCCTCTCGGCCATCAATCCGGACACGCTCGTTGTAGCGCAATAGATGCGGTGAGGTGTACACACCGACCCTGTAGCCCGCTGCGAGCAGGACCGCCTCAAGCAAAGCACAGGTTGATCCCTTGCCATTGGTGCCACCAATCGTGAAAACCGGGCAAGTCTGGGGAAGATCAAGCGCATCACGAACGGTGCGCACCCGATCCAGACCAAGCTGGATCGACTGACCATGACGGGCTTCGAGCAGGCCAAGCCAGCCATCTAATGTTTCAGGCAGTTGCATTTCAGGCGCTACGGACCGAGGCTTGACGGGTCAGGAGAGTGATGATCTCTGACAGGCGGTCGCGTAATTCGCGACGATCAACAATCATGTCGAGCGCACCCTTCTCAAGGAGAAATTCGGAGCGCTGAAAACCAGCGGGAAGCGTTTCACGAACGGTCTGCTCGATGACACGGGGGCCGGCAAAGCCGATCAGCGCACCCGGCTCGCCAATGACCAGATCGCCCATGAAGGCAAAGCTGGCCGACACACCGCCCATGGTCGGATCCGTCAGGAGCGTGATGAAGGGCAACTTGCGTTCGGCCAGGCGGGTAATCGCCGCCGTCGTCTTGGCCATCTGCATCAGCGAGAACAGACCTTCCTGCATCCGCGCGCCACCAGTGGCAGTAACGCAAATAAAAGGCAGACGCTGCTCGAGTGCCGCCTTGACGCCGCGCACGAAACGCTCACCAACCACCGACCCCATCGACCCCCCAAGAAACTCGAACTCGAAACAGGCCACGATGACCGGAACGGTCTTGATTGCTCCCTGCACGACTACCAATGCGTCGGTCTCGCCGGTATCTTCACAAGCGGCGGCAAGACGGTCGGGATAGCGTTTGGAATCCTTGAACTTCAATGGATCGACCGGTACGACCTCCGCGCCGATTTCAAAGCGGCCTTCGGGATCGAGCAGGAAATCGATGCGCTGTCGGGCCCGGATGCGCTGATGATGGCCGCACTTCGGACAAACGTTGAGATTGCTCTCCAGATCGGACCGGTACAGCACGGCCTCACAAGCCGGGCACTTGCTCCACAGCCCTTCAGGAATCGACTTGCGGGCAGACGGAACATCGCGCTTGATTTTTGGCGGCAGCAGTTTTTTGAGCCAGCTCATGCTTTGTGCTTCCCTGCATTGTCCATTGCTTCACGAATGCCGCGCAGGAAGGCTGCAACCTTCCCTGGAGCCTCTTCGCGGCTGCTCTGCTCGATTTCCTCAATGATGCGGCTGCCGATCACGACTGCGTCAGCAATGCCGGCAATCCGTGCTGCTGTGGCACCGTCACGAATACCGAAGCCCACACCGACCGGCATGCCGACCTTCTCGCGAATCAAGGGGATACGCTGTGCAACTTCGTCCAGATCGAGCGTCGCCGATCCGGTCACACCCTTCAGTGAGACATAGTAGATATACCCGCTGCCAACAGCGGCAACATCGTCGTAACGCTGCTCGATAGACGTTGGCGCCAACAGAAAAACAGGATCGAGGCCCGCAGTGCGGCAGGTTTGCGCAAAGCTGCGACATTCCTCGGGCGGGTAATCGACCACCAGAACACCATCAACGCCGGCATTCGCAGCGGCAAGAACGAAGGGCTCGGCGCCCATCGCCTCGATGGGGTTGGCATAGCCCATCAGCACAACCGGTGTTTCATCACCGCTGGCGCGGAAGCTGCGAACGATATCCAGCACCTTGCGCATGCTCATGCCGGCAGCCAGGGCCCGCTCGGAAGCACGCTGAATGGTCGGACCATCGGCCATCGGATCCGAAAAAGGTACACCAAGCTCAATGATGTCAGCGCCGCCCGCAACGAGTGCCTGCATCAGTGGCAAGGTCATTTCGGGCACAGGGTCGCCAGCGGTAATAAAAGGGATGAGGGCCTTGCGCCCTTCGCTCTCCAGCCGCTTGAAAGTTTTTTGAATTCTGGACATGGATTCGTATGAATGGTCGACGGCCTTGCAGGGCTAACCCGGCAAGGCCGTGAAAATCAGAACTGGATGCCGGACTTCTCGGCGACGGTATGCATATCCTTGTCGCCACGGCCGGAGAGATTAACCAGCAGCACCTTGTCGCTGGACAGGGTCGGGGCCAGCTTGGCGGCATAGGCAAGGGCGTGGGACGACTCGAGTGCCGGGATGATCCCCTCAAAACGGCACAGATCATGGAACGCCTGCAGGGCTTCGGTATCGGTGATCCCGACATACTCGGCGCGGTTGATGTCCTTCAGCCAGGCATGCTCAGGGCCCACACCCGGGTAATCGAGGCCGGCGGAAATCGAATGGGTCTCGATGATCTGGCCGTCTTCGTTCTGCAGCAGGTAGGTGCGGTTGCCATGCAGCACACCGGGACGGCCAGCCGTCAGCGATGCTGCATGCTGCCCCGAATCAATCCCGCTTCCCGCAGCTTCCACACCGATCAGACGCACATCCTTGTGCTCGATGTACGGATGAAATATCCCCATCGCATTGGAGCCGCCACCGACACAGGCAATCACGTAATCAGGTTGACGGCCGGCCATGTCGGGCATCTGGTCAATGCACTCCTTGCCGATCACCGCCTGAAAATCTCGAACCATCATCGGGTAAGGGTGCGGACCCGCCACTGTACCGATGATGTAGAAGGTGTTGCCGATATTGGTAACCCAGTCGCGCATCGCCTCATTGAGCGCGTCCTTGAGCGTTTTTGAACCGCTTTCCACCGGCACCACGGTCGCACCGAGCAGCTTCATGCGATAGACGTTGGCCGCCTGGCGCCGGATATCTTCCGACCCCATGTACACAACACATTCCATGCCATATCGGGCGGCAACAGTCGCCGTAGCCACACCGTGCTGCCCCGCGCCCGTTTCAGCGATCACGCGTGGCTTGCCCATCCGGCGAGCAAGCATGGCCTGGCCAATGGAGTTGTTGATCTTGTGGGCGCCGGTGTGGTTGAGATCCTCCCGCTTCAGGTAGATCTGCGCCCCCCCCAGAAGGCCGGACCAGCGCTTGGCGTGATAAATCGGACTGGGGCGGCCGACGTAATGCTTGAGTTCATACTCGAACTCGGCGACGAAAGCCGGATCCTTCTGTGCTTCTTCGTAAGCCAGCCGCAGTTCGGTCAGGGCCGGGATCAGGGTCTCCGCAACGAAAACACCGCCATAGGGACCAAAATGGCCGTGTGCGTCGGGTAGATCGTAAGGGGTATCAGCCATGTGCATGTCGGACTCCGGCAACAAATTCAGTGATTCGGGCGGCATCCTTGATTCCCTTCGCCGACTCGACGCCGCTAGACACATCCACAGCCCAAGGCTGAACGCATCTGACAGCCTCACCCACATTCCCGGCGTGCAGCCCACCCGAAAGAATCAAGGGCACCGGCAGTCGGGACGGAATGAGCGACCAGTCGAAGGTTTCACCACCACCGCCATAACCTTCAACAAAGGCATCCAGAAGCAAACCCTGGGCGCCCGGAAAGGAAGCGGCGTATTTTAACAGATCGAAGCCCGGTCGCATCCGCGCTGCCTTGATGAAGGGCCGACCATAAGCGACGCAGTCTTCGAGAGTCTCGTCGCCATGGAACTGCAACACCTGCAGCGGCACCGCCGCGAGTGCAGCCTCCACATAGCTGCGCTCGGGGTTGACGAACAGACCAACGGTGCTCACAAAAGGCGGGATCAAGCGCGCCAACTGTGCCGCACGCTCGAAGCTGACAAAGCGAGGGCTTGGCGGATAGAAGACGAATCCGATGGCGTCGGCGCCGGCCTCGACGGCCGCGCGAACATCCTCCTCGCGGGTCAGACCGCAGATCTTGATACGGGTGCGATGCACGGCAGTCACGAGATGAGGAGTTGCGGAGGCGCGATGATACGCCCCCCGTCGGGCAGCGGCCAACGCTGCGGATACTCCACACCGCACAGGTAGAGGCCACCCGGTGCAAAAGTTGGCGCTGCGAGCGTACGGTTACGCAATGCCAGCACCTCTTCCATCCACTCGACCGAGCGCCGCCCTATGCCCACATACACCAGAGAACCCACCAGATTGCGGATCATGTGATGGAGAAAGGCGTTCGCGTGGAAGTCGAACAGCACAACATCGCCCTGACGCTGAACCGTCACCGAATGCATGAAACGAACCGGCGACTTCGCCTGACAGGCCGCCGCCCGAAACGATGAGAAATCATGCTCACCCAGGAGGCACTCGGCGGCTTGCGCCATAAGCTCATGATCGAGCTGACCATGGATCCAGCCCACCCGCCCCTCCATCATGGCAGGCCGTACCCGCCGATTAAGCAGCACGTAACGGTAGTGCCTCGATTCGGCACTGAAACGGGCATGAAAATCGTCATCAACCTGAACCGCCCATAAAACCCCGACGCTGCCCGGCAGGTGACTGTTGACGCCACGCACCCAAGCCTCGAGAGGACGATTCACCGTCGTATCAAAATGGGCGATCTGCGTAGTTGCATGTACGCCTGCATCGGTACGTCCGGCACACACAAGCTTGACCGGCTCCTGGGCAATCGCTGAGAGGGCACGCTCAAGCGCATCCTGAACCGTCCTCCCTCCAGGCTGGGTCTGCCAGCCATCGAACGCATTCCCGGCATACTCGACACCGATTGCCACCCTCACAAAACCGCCCCCCACACCACCAAGAAAATAAAGCCACCAGCGGCAAGGACATCCCACCAACGCAGTGGAACCAGCGTCACACTCAGAGGGCCATTGAGGCTGCTTTCATGCGAAGAAGACAACAGCGCGCGCCAGCCACCTTCGGGAGGCGTCTCCACATAACGAAAGACAAGCAGCATTCGAACAGCCATCCGTTCAACAGACAAACCCACCAGAGCCAGGGGGCGCGCAAGGAACATGAGCCCGGAAACCAGGGATTTTTCATTGGTGAGCTCGAGAAGCAAGGCCACCAACAGAACAACGATCAGAAGCTGCATGCAATGAAGAAGCGCCAGCGCAAGGCCTTCTCGAGTGGGACTTGCACCACCCAGAAATGGCAGAAGCACCTCACCTGGAGTAAAAAATGCAAATAGAACCACCAGGACCGACAAAAGGATGCGAATCCGCCGCACTAGCCGCCGAGCACGCTGACGAGCAAACAAGGCAGCCATAGCAATAACGACAAGCCCGAGGGCCCATAAAATGGGACCTCGGGCCAGCTGTGCGAAAACCACGAGTGCAGCCCAGGCGAGCAGTCGCGTCGCTGGGTGCACCTGAATCACCAATTATTCAGACCACGTTCGACCGACGCCACACCCGATCAGGAAAGACGCGCAAGAATGGCACGAGCGTCGTCTTTCTGACGCCCCGACCCTTCACGCAACACCTCCTCGACCAATTCACGCGCCCCATCCTTGTCACCCATTTCCTCATAGGCACGGGCCAGTTCAAGTTTGGTGGCGACTTCCTGCTGCAGATCCAGGTCAAGCGGCGGCTCGGTAGGCGGCCCTGCATCCGGCAAGTCGATCTCCGTACGATCAGGCTTCTTGAGGTCCAGGTCTATATCACTCAAATTGAGAGCAGGCGCAAAGGGACGAGTGGCAGTGACATTCTCTTCGGCCTTATCGTCGAGTTCGAAGTCGAAATCAAGAAGACTACTGTCGAAGCTTGTCCGCTCAAGATCCACAGTCGCAGCATCAACTGGCAAGCGCAAGCCCTCATCGGCAAGCGTGGCAGTGAGATCGACATCAACGGTCGGCTCCACGGCAGGTTCTGCGTGACGCTCACCAAACTCCGAGCTGATTTCAAAATCAAGGTCACTGGGATCCGGAAGACTGTAATCGTCCGACAAACGCTGCGGACGGGTCGACGTTGCCTCAAGACTGCTCGAGAACATGTCACCCGCCACCAGCGTCGCGCCTATCGCGGGCGACGCAGAGGGTTGATCAAAACCGAGATCGAAGTCCAGCGCACCAACAGGCTGTGCGCTACCTGAAACAGTTCCCGGCACCGCAGTCCCGGTATCAACCTCCGAGTGGAGATCAAGGTCGAAATCCAGCACTGACGTATCCGGGATGCTCGGCAAAGCGGCTGTAGGAGCGGCCGGCGATGCCGCGCGATCGATATCCTCGAGGCTTGCGTACTGATTCAGCTCGCCAGGCAGGGCCCAGGTATCCTTCAGTTGCGAGGGAGACTCCAGGGGGTCATCGCCCCCCATCGGCATCAATTCGTTCGGACGCGCCAACTCGGCGGCACGGGGACGCAAATCAGCAGCCTGGACAAACCCAGTTGCGGCTGCAGAACCGCCAGTAACGGTTTGCGGCCCAAGCACAGCTGCAGCAGGAGGCGTGACACCCGCCGGAGAACTCCCCGGAGCGGGGATCCTGTAAAGCGGGCTATCAGGGTCGACCTTCCGCCCTAGGGCAGAAGCCTTCTCCCAATCCTGGCCATTCCCGCCGGTAAGGGAATAGAGCTCGGTAGCAGTCGTCTCAAACTGTTTGATGTTCTTGCGCTGTGCGTATATCTCAAGCAGCTTCAGATGGACCCCGGTACGCCCCGGGTCGGTCTTCAGCGCATCAAGGAGAATTTCTTCCGCCTGGGCATCGCGCCCATAGGCCATATAAACGTCGGCTTCCGCCACTGGATCGACGCCTTCATCGGTGTCGATCGAGGACAAGCCGGACTGGCTGAAATCGGTCTGAATCTGGCTGCTGCTGCTGGTATCGACGCTCTGACCACCCGCACTGCCAAACACGGAATTGGAACCATCACCAAACTCGGACAGGGCAGGTGTCGTGGTCGGAGCACCTTGACCCGACCGGCGTTGATAGAGCTTGTAGGCGCCCCAGCCAAGCAACAAGGCCAGAATGCCTCCACCTCCAAGCAGCAAAGGCATGTCATCGGACGGCGTCACCTGAGCCTCGGGCTTCGCGACGGGAGCAACAACCGGCGGAGGCTCCGGCACAACCGGCGGCGGTGCCGGTTTGACTTCAGCTGCAGGCTCCGGCTCTTTCGGAAGTTCGGGCTTCTCCGGGAGGACCGCAGCAGCCTCGGTCTCCGGCGGCGTCGCCGCTGGCTTCTCCTGCACCTGCGTCGGCGCCTGGGCAAAACCCTGGCTCTTCAGCTCAACGAGGCGCTGGAGTTCCTTGATGCTCTTCTCGAGGTCGGCCAGGCGAGTGTTCGCTTCCTTGAGTGCCTTATCCCGGGAAACGAGATCTTCTTCTAGTGCCTGCAAACGGGCGACAGACTTCTCTCCACCCGAGCCTCCTGCACGCAGAACTTCATCGCTCTTGGAAACCTTTAGCTGATCGGTGGAGCCGGCAGCAAGCGGAGCCCGGTCTTCAATCTTTGCTCCGATCTTTCCACCACTCCCTTGACGGGCAGGCGCCTCCTTAGCTGGCGCAGCGGCAGCGCGCTCTGCGAGTTTCTGGCGATAACGCCCGAAATCGGACGAGTGGGCAACAAGCTGCTGACGCCCACCGTCGCCAGACAACTGACGGACGGTTTCGGCATCAGGGATGCGCAGAATCTTCCCGGCCTGCAGACGATTCACGTTCTCGGCATCAAACGCAGAGCGATTACCCTGGAACAGGGCGGACAACATCTGCTCCATGGATACGCCTTCAGGGCGGTTCTCTGCAGCGATGCGATTCAGGGTGTCACCGGGCTGAACCATGTAGGATCTGCCGTTCCCTGCAACGGCAGGAGCCGTTCGTGCAACACGTGCAGCAGCGGGGCGCCGGACCGGAGCGGACTCGGCCCTGCGGCCAAACTGATCCTGGCGCACTTCGGGCGCCGCTACCGGAGCTGCATATCGCCCGGTACCGGTATCCGGCGGGTCGAGCAGGAACGTGTATTCCCGAATCAGCCGCCCGGACGCCCAGTTGAGCTCGACGAGCATATCGACGAAGGGCTCGTTGATGGGCCTTTCGCTGCTGACTCTTACTACGGCCCTGCTCCCCCGTCGTTCAATCGACATGCGCAGTCCGTTGACCGACGGCGCGTAGTCGACCCCAGCCTGACGGAATGCGTCTGCCGATGCGAGGCGCGCAGTCATGTTCTGGAGTTCTTCGGGGGCAGCGGTAATTTCCACTTCGGCGCGCAAGGGCTGGCCGAGGCCGCTCAGAACGGTAATGCGTCCCAAGCCTGCAGCATGGGCACCGAGAGAGAGAGCGCCGATAGCTGCTGCGAGCAGGGTGCGTTTGAGCCGACTATTCACGAGGTTCTTATGCACGAAGGCTGATCATCGAAATCAAGTTGCTGATGAACATAACATCATGGGTTTGGCGAGGCAAGTTCAAGCCATGATTGAACTTCCACCCACATGTAATCGGGAAATGAAAAAAGGGCGGCCAAAGCCGCCCTTTTTCCGATCAATCCTCGAGAAGGACTCGCAGCATGCGCCGCAGCGGCTCTGCCGCACCCCACAGCAACTGATCGCCGACGGTAAAAGCGGAAAGATACTCGCCGCCCATGGCCAGCTTGCGCAGACGCCCAACCGGAACCGTCAGGGTGCCGGTTACGGCTGTCGGTGTCAGATCCTTCATGGTGATATCGCGCTGGTTCGGAACGACCTTGACCCAGTCGTTGGCACTCGCCAGCAAACCCTCGATCTCGTCGATGGGAATATCCTTCTTCAGCTTCAGCGTCAGCGCCTGACTGTGGCAACGCATGGCGCCGATCCGCACGCACAAGCCATCAATGGGTACCGCAGGCGTACCAAAGCCTTCACCGCGGCCGAGGATCTTGTTGGTTTCGACACCGCCCTTCCACTCTTCCTTCGACTGACCATTACCCAGATCCTTGTCGATCCATGGAATCAGGGAGCCCGCCAGCGGCACGCCGAAGTTGGAAGCAGGGAAGGCGTCGTCACGCATGGTGCCAGCAACTTCGCGATCGATATCGAGGATCGCCGAGGCGGGATCATCGAGCAACTCCTTCACGGACCGGTTCAGTTCGCCCATCTGGGACAGCAACTCGCGCATGTTCTGCGCACCGGCACCGGAGGCTGCCTGGTAGGTCATCGACGTTGCCCACTCCACCAGATCACGCTGGAACAAGCCGCCAAGAGCCATCAGCATCAGTGACACGGTGCAGTTGCCACCCACCCAGTCGCGACCGCCTTTGGCCAGCGCGTCCTTGATCACGTTCATGTTGACCGGATCGAGGATGATGACTGCCTGCGGCTCCATACGCAGCGAAGACGCGGCATCGATCCAGTGGCCATTCCAGCCGGCAGCGCGCAGTTTCGGGTACACCTCGTTGGTGTAGTCACCGCCCTGACAGGTGATGACGATGTCCATCGCCTTCAGCTCGTCGATACTCTTCGCGTCCTTCAGCGCAGGGGCTTCCGTACCGAAATTCGGTGCCTTGCCACCCGGATTCGAAGTCGTGAAGAACACCGGCTCGATCAGGGCAAAATCATTCTCTTCCCGCATACGCTGCATGAGCACGGAACCCACCATGCCGCGCCAGCCAACCAGACCCACTCTTTTCATATCGATCCCCGATCAGACTTGATTTATATTTTTATGCTTACAACGACGCAATGACCGCGTCGCCCATTTCCCTGGTCCCCACGCGACGGGTGCCCGCCTCGTAGATATCCCCGGTACGGTAGCCCGCGGCCAAAACCTTCTTGACGGCCGTTTCGATGCGCACGGCAGGTCCCTCAAGGTTGAAGGTGTAGCGCAGCATCATCGCGACTGACAAAATGGTCGCCAGCGGATTGGCGACGCCTTTGCCGGCGATGTCCGGTGCGGAGCCGTGACTGGGCTCATAGAGGCCCTTGTTGTTGGCATCGAGCGAGGCCGACGGCAGCATGCCGATGGAGCCGGTGAGCATGGAAGCTTCGTCGGACAGGATATCCCCGAACATGTTGCCCGTAACCATCACGTCAAACTGCTTGGGCGCCCGTACGAGCTGCATGGCGGCGTTATCCACCAGCATGTGCGACAACTCCACATCCGGGTAATCGGCCGACAGCTCGATCATCACATCGCGCCACAACTGGGTGCACTCGAGGACGTTCATCTTGTCCACCGAGCACAGCTTCTTGCCGCGCTTGCGGGCAGCCTCGAAAGCGACCTTGCCGATGCGACGGATCTCGGACTCGGAATACACCATGGTATTGAAGCCGACGCGCTCCCCGTTTTCTTCACGGACACCCCGGGGCTGACCGAAATAGATATCGCCGGTGAGCTCGCGCACGATCAGGATGTCCAGCCCGGCCACCACTTCAGGCTTGAGCGTGGAGGCATTGGCCAGTTCCGGGTACAGGATTGCCGGACGCAAGTTGGCAAACAGGTTGAGCTGCTTGCGGATGGCCAGCAGGCCGCGCTCGGGCCGCTGGTCGCGCGGCAGCGTGTCCCACTGGGGTCCGCCGACAGCCCCAAGCAGGATCGCATCGGCTTCCTGGGCGAGCTTGCTGGTAGCTTCAGGATAGGGCGAACCGGTTGCATCGACGGCACAACCGCCAATGAGGCCCTTCTCGACCGTGAAATCCAGGTTGTCGCCGCGCAGGGCTTCGAGCACGCGCAGGGCCTGCTCCATGATCTCGGGGCCGATGCCGTCACCCGGCAGAACGCAAATCTTCATCGTCATCTTCTATCGATTCCTTGGCAAACTCCATCCGCACTGTAGCCGATGGAGAATCTATCAGGCGAACAGCCAGGGCTGGTCGATGCGGCGGCGGGCTTCGAACTCGCGAATCTTGTCGGCATGGCGCAAGGTCAGGCCGATGTCGTCCCAGCCGTTAAGCAGGCATTCACGGCGGAAGGCATCAACGTCGAAGGAGATCACCTTGCCATCCGGCCGGGTAATTGTCCGGGCCTGGAGATCCACGTTGAGCCGATAGCCGGTCGAACCGAAGCACTGGGCAAACAACTCATCCACTTCAGCCGCTGGCAACTTGATTGGCAGCAGACCGTTCTTGAAGCAGTTGTTGAAGAAGATATCGGCAAAGCTCGGCCCGATAACGACGCGAAAACCGAAATCCTCCAGTGCCCAAGGCGCATGCTCGCGGGAACTGCCACAACCGAAGTTATCGCGGGTCAGCAGGATCTGCGCGCCAAGATAACGGGGCTGATTGAGAACGAATTCCGGGTTCTGCGGCCGGCCAGTGTTATCGACACCGGGCTGGCCGATATCAAGGTAGCGCCACTCGTCGAACAGGTTGGGGCCGAAGCCGCTGCGCTTGATCGACTTGAGGAACTGCTTGGGAATGATCGCATCGGTATCCACGTTGGCGCGATCCATCGGCGCCACGAGTCCGTCGAGTCTGGTAAATGGCTTCATGCTTACTTGACCGCCTTCTGGATGGCTTCGCCACCCTTTTCAATATCCTTGCCGAAGCCCTGAACGGTGTTGCAAGCGCTCAGGAGCACAGCAGCAAACACGCCAATCAATGCTGCAAATTTACGCATTGTCGCTCTCCTCCGCTTCAGGCCAGATCGCGCACATCGGCAAAATGGCCGGCGATCGCGGCAGCCGCGGCCATCGCCGGACTCACCAGATGAGTACGACCACCAGCGCCCTGACGGCCTTCGAAATTGCGGTTGGAGGTCGACGCGCAACGCTCACCCGGCTCCAGCCGGTCAGCATTCATGGCGAGGCACATGGAACAGCCCGGCTCGCGCCATTCGAAACCGGCAGCAACGAAGATCTTGTCGAGCCCTTCGGCTTCAGCCTGGCGCTTGACGAGTCCGGAGCCCGGTACCACCAACACCTGCTTGACGTTGTCGGCCTTGCGACGCCCACGGGCAACCACAGCCGCCGCCCGTAGATCCTCGATCCGTGAATTGGTGCAGGATCCGATGAAAACAACGTCGACGGCGATATTCTTGATCGGCGTACGGGGCGTAAGGCCCATGTACTGCAGGGCGCGCTCCATGCCCTCGCGTTTGACCGGATCCTTCTCCAGGACGGGGTCCGGCACGATGCCGTCTATGGATGCAACCATTTCAGGGGAAGTACCCCAGGTAACCTGCGGCTTGATCGCGGCAGCGTCGAGATCGACGATTGCGTCGAAGCTGGCGCCCTGATCGGAGTGCAGGGTGCGCCAGTAGGCAACCGCCCGCTCCCAGTTATCGCCGCGCGGCGAGAAAGGACGGTCCTTCAGGTAATCGATGGTCTTGTCGTCCACCGCCACCAGACCGGCGCGGGCACCCGCTTCGATGGCCATGTTGCAGATCGTCATGCGACCTTCCAGGGACAGGCTGCGGATTGCACTACCGCCAAACTCGATGGCATAACCTGTACCGCCCGCCGTACCGATGCGGCCGATGATGGCCAGCACCACGTCCTTGGCCGTCACGCCGGCGCCGAGCTTGCCTTCGACACGGACCAGCATGGTCTTCGACTTCTTTTGCAGCAGGCACTGAGTCGCCATCACGTGCTCGACTTCCGACGTACCGATACCGTGGGCCAGACAAGCAAAGGCCCCATGGGTGGACGTGTGGGAGTCACCGCAGACAACGGTCATGCCAGGCAGCGTCACCCCGTTTTCGGGTCCGATCACGTGCACGATGCCCTGACGCGCATCCTTGAACGGAAAGTAGGCCAGCGCGCCGGATTCGCGGATATTGCTGTCGAGGGTTTCCACCTGCTGACGGGAGACCGGATCGAGAATGCCCTTCTCCCAATGATCGGTAGGCGTGTTGTGGTCTGCTGTAGCAACAATGGAATCCACGCGCCACACCTTGCGGCCAGCCAGCTTCAGACCTTCGAAAGCCTGCGGGCTGGTGACTTCGTGAACGAGGTGACGGTCGATGTAGATCAACGCGGTACCGTCATCTTCGACGTGCACCACGTGGCTCGACCACAGTTTTTCGTAAAGCGTTTGCGCTTGCATGGGCGATAGAAATGTCTGTAAGGGGCGGAAAAACTTTAATTATTTCACAGGCTTTACGCGCTGAGTAGCTTGCTCGTAAAGCGGCATCACGCGGGCCGCATATATAGCCAGATCCTGCTGACGGGTCTGGTTGGAAGGATGGGTCGAAAGCCACTGGGGCGGCGCACCGCTGGAAGCCTTGGCCATCTTCTGCCACAAAACCACCGCTGCCCGTGGATCATAGCCGCCACGGGCGGCCAGCTCGACACCTATGCGGTCAGCCTCCGTCTCGTGCTCACGGCTGTTTGGCAGCTCAAAACTCACTTTGGCAACGCCTCCGATCAAATCGGTGCCAGCCTGGCCAACGCCCAGCGCCGCACCGAGAACATTGACCCCGATATTGGTCACCATCGCCTGGGAAGCCCGCTCGCGGGCATGCTCACGGAGGGCATGAGCAATTTCGTGCCCCATGATCGCGGCAATCTCGTCATCGGTCAGCTTGAGCTTGTCGATGATCCCGGAATAGAAGGCAATCTTGCCGCCTGCCATGCACCAGGCGTTCAACTCATCCGAAGTGAGCACATTGACCTCCCACTTCCAGCCCGGCGCATCGGCACGGAAGGCACCTGTTGCCGGAATCAGGCGACGGGCTATCGCACGAACCCGATCGACCTGCGCCTTGTCCCGATTCAGGGCATTCTTCTGAGCGGCCTGCTGAATGATCTTCTGATAGCTCTGCGACGAGGCTTGCACCATCTCGTCCGAGGAAACCATCATCATCTGCCGACGCTCGATCCCCACCGCGCCGGTCTGCGTCGTTGCAACCGTCTGACAGGCCGTCACCACACCTGCAGCCAACAACACCGGCACCCTACCCCGCAACCATCCAGACCGTAGTTTCATGTCTCTCCCGAATCCGTTATTCCGACTTTCAGACCACTCGCTCCGCCGCACGATGCGGCCAGCCACGAAGTAGCACTACCAACCCGCAAAGAGCAAACACAGACCCGAAAGTGTACGTCCATCCCGGCCCGATCCAGTCCCAAGTGTAGCCGCTTAACAGCCCGCCAATCATGCCTCCCGCACCGAACGAAATGCTCCCGTACAAAGCTTGGCCGCGAGCCTGATGCTGTGCCCCAAACCATCGATTGACAGCAGCCACGGCAGCGGCGTGATAGGCCCCGAAGGTAGCCCCATGCAGTACCTGGGCAAAGACCAGCAGCACGAGGGAGTCTGCGCCCCAGCCAATCAGGACAAAACGCAGCACGGCAGCGGCAAAACTGAAAACCAGCAAACCACGTAGCGAAAACGCCCGCAGAAGCTGCGGCATTCCCATGAAAACGGCAATCTCGGCGACAACGCCAAGCGTCCACATCCAGCCCACAAATGACTTGCTGTAACCATGAGCGACCAAATGCAGCGAGTAGAAAACATACAGCGCACCGTGGGCAGCGGACATGAAAAAACACGCCACCATCAGCGCCTTTACCTCAGGGCGGCGCAGAACATCGCCGAGAGCCACCGGCATGGCAGGTACGCGTGGCTTGCCCGCTTCAGGGATGACCAGCGCACAGCCCAGGATGCCTGCCAGCAAGGCCAGGGTGATCCACAACAGCGCGCGGAGCGGCAGACCATCAAGGATGTAGCCCAGAATCAGCACGGCGAGGATGAAGCCCACCGACCCCCAAACCCGGATGTTCCCGTAACGGCTTGCCTGACCATCCAGATGGGCGAAGGTGAGCGTCTCGACGAGGGGCAATGCGGCGCTCCAGAAAAAGGCCAGGAACGCCATGCTGACAAACAGCATCGAATACGCATCACTCACCAGGAAACCGGCAAAGCCCGCCATGGAGAGCACGGCCGACAGACGCACGATAGGAATGCGCACACCGAGCCTGTCAGCCAGCCAGCCCCACAGCGTCGGCGCGAGCATGCGCATGACCGACATCAGTGACATCAGAACGGCAATCTGCGCTGCGCTACTACCGATGGACTGGAGATACAGCCCGAAGTACGGCGAGAAAGCACCGACAAAAGCGAAGTAGAAGAAATAATAGCCGGACAGGGGCCAGTAAGGAATCATCAGCGGGATTGTAGGTTGTGCGGTCGGCACGACAATGCAAAAAGAGCGCCGGGAAGCGCTCTTTTTCTGGCCAGGCTCTGCGGGAGTCAGTTAACCGAAGCACCCTTCAGCAACTCATACAAGGAATCCTTCAGTTGCAAGCGACGCTTCTTAAGGTCTTCCAGTTCAAAATCGGTTGCCAGCTCGGCGTTCACTTCGACACGAACTACGTGGCGATTGACCTCGTGATACTCATCGAACAAACGGGAAAAACGGCCGTTGGACATCTTCATCGTGTGAATCTGGTCCCGGTACTCGGGGAATTCGTGGTTCAGATCGTGTTGCTCCATGCAGTACCTCCGGCGTCGTAATTGGCTCTTGAAAGTTGTTTGAAACCACTCTACGCCGGCATACCGGGCAAAAAGTTGACCAAAATCAAGCCTTGGAACGCGGAGAAGGGACGGCCTGAACCCCCTCCGGGGCCAAACCAGCAATTCTCGGTGTCGCGCACGAAACATCACCGTTCTGGGCCCGATGGCGCAGGGCGTGATCCATCAGGACAATGGCCAGCATGGACTCCGCAATCGGCGTAGCGCGAATGCCGACACAAGGATCGTGACGACCGTGAGTATTGACGACCACAGGCTCCCCAGCCTTGTCGATTGTGCGGCGATCGAGGCGCGTGCTTGAGGTCGGCTTGATCGCCATGCTCACCAGTACATCCTGCCCTGTCGAAATCCCGCCCAGCACACCGCCAGCGTTGTTCGACAGAAAGCCGTCCGGCGACATCTCGTCGGAGTGCGTCGTACCAAGCTGGGACACGCTGGCGAAGCCCGCCCCGACTTCGACCCCCTTCACCGCATTGATACTCATCATGGCGTAGGCGATATCGGCATCCAGGCGGTCAAACACCGGCTCGCCCCAACCAACCGGCACACCGGTGGCAACCACATTGATACGCGCACCAACCGAGTCGCCGGACTTGCGCAGATCGTCCATATAGCTTTCCAGCTGCGGCACGATGGATTCATTGGGGGCGAAGAAAGCGTTTCCGTCTACATCGTCCCAGGATGCAAAGGGGATCTCGACCGGACCGAGCTGAGCCATGTAGCCGCGGATCACAATGCCATGGCGCTCAAGCAGCCATTTACGGGCAATCGCTCCGGCTGCCACACGTACCGCAGTTTCCCGCGCCGACGAACGGCCACCGCCACGATGGTCACGAACGCCGTATTTTTGCCAGTAGGCATAGTCGGCATGACCGGGGCGGAAGCTCTCGGCAATGTTGCCATAGTCCTTGGAGCGCTGATCCTGGTTGCGGATCAGGAGCGCTATCGGGGTTCCCGTGGTCACGCCCTCGAATACGCCGGAGAGAATTTCCACCGCGTCGGGCTCGCGCCGCTGGGTGACGTGACGGGACGTACCCGGCTTGCGCCGATCAAGTTCAGCCTGAATATCCGCCTCGCTGAGCGCCAGCCCCGGCGGGCAGCCGTCCACCACGCAACCAATGGCCGGGCCATGGGATTCGCCAAAGGATGTGACGCAGAAAAGCGTGCCGAACGTATTACCGGACATGGGAGACTCGCAAAAACGGAAGGAGAAATAAACGCCAGACCAGCAGCACCGGCGAGCGCCGGAGTCTAGCACGCCGCCGACAGGAAGCCGGCGGCGCGGATACTCAGGAATTACAGGAAGAACTCGTCAAGGCGACCGAAAACGGGATGTTCTCCGTCATGCTTCTTGACGTAAAGCACGTCCTCCAGCTTCTCGACCTGCCTGATCATCTTCTCGAGGCGCTCGTCTTCGAAAATCAGCAGCCAGATGCGGCTGGTGTCGCCACCGCCCACCGGCATACAGAGGATGCCTTCGACGTTGAAGGCGCGGCGCGCAAACAGGCCACAAATGTGACTCATCACGCCAGGGTGGTTGGCCACACCCAGTTCCAGCACGACCTTGTGAAAACCGTTGTGCTCGGGAACGTCGGGAATGAACTCGGATAGATTGGTGTTCTGTTCGGACATCGTGTTCTCTCCTCTGCGCTCAGCCGATCATCTCGGAATTGGCGGCACCCGGAGGCACCATCGGGTAGACGAATTCATTCGGGTCGATCGTCGCGTGGATCAGACAAGGACCGCGCGTCTGCAAGGCTTCAGCCAGAACAGCCCGCGGATTGGCGGCCGGATCCAGGTCGACAGCGCGCATCCCGAAGCCTTCGGCGATCTTCAGAAAATCGGTCGGACGCTCGTAACGCGAGGCCATGATCCGCTTGCCGTAGAACATGCTTTGCTGTTGATGCACCAGACCGAGGGACTGGTTGTTGAACAGCACGATCTTGACGTTCACGTCCTCCTGCGCGGCGGTGGCCATTTCCTGGATGTTCATCTTCAGGCTGCCATCGCCCGAGAAACACACCACCGTGCGGTCCGGAGCCGCCAGTGCTGCACCGATGGCCGCCGGAAAACCGAAACCCATGGTGCCAAGACCACCGGAATTAAGCCACTGACGGGGACGGCGGAACGGATAGGCCTGGGCCACCCACATCTGGTGCTGGCCAACGTCACTGGTGATGATCGCGTTGTCGTCCAGGCAACTGGCCACCGCGTGGATCAGCCCGTATGGCGAACGGGGATCGTCGACGCCCGGCATGGCCAGCGGGAAGCGCCCCTTGAGGCTTTCCACATGCGACAGCCAGCGCTTGCGCAGCTGCGGCTTGACGCGCGGCAGCAGCTCCGAGAGCACCTGCCCCACATCGCCCGCGATAGCCACGTTGGCGTTCTTCACCTTGTGCAGTTCGGAACGGTCGATATCGATATGGATGATCTTGGCGTTCGGGCAGAACTCGGCGGTCTTGCCGATGGCACGGTCGTCGAAGCGGGCGCCGACACAGATCAGCAGGTCGGCCTCTTCGAGCACGTAGTTGGTGTAACGGGCACCGTGCATGCCGAGCATGCCGATGGACAAGGGGTGATCCATGGGCATCGCGCCAAGGGCCATCAGCGTCATGGTGGTCGGCAGGGAAGCCTGCTCGGCCAGCGTGATTGCCATTTGGGCGGCGCCTGAGTGAATCACGCCACCGCCAAGGTACAGCACCGGCCGCTCGGCAGCCTCGATCATCTTCGCGGCTTCTTCAATCGCGGCAATGTCGAAGACGGGCGCGGCATCGGGCACCACGATGTCCGGGAACGCCTCGAAGCTCACCATCTGGTTCTGCACGTCCTTCGGCACATCAATGAGGACCGGACCGGGACGGTCGGACATGGCGATGCGGAAGGCGGACGGGACGACCGTCAACAGATCCTTGGCCGAACGGACCAGGAAGTTATGCTTGGTGATCGGGATGGTCAGGCCGTAGGTATCAACCTCCTGGAAGGCGTCGGTACCGATCATCGACAGCGGCACCTGGCCGGTCAGGGCGATCATCGGGATGGAATCCAGCTTGGCATCGGCAATCGCCGTCACCAGGTTGGTCGCGCCAGGACCACTGGAGGCCAGACAGACTTCCGGACGACCGGAAACCCGCGCCATGCCTTGTGCGATGAAGCCGGCACCTTGTTCGTGACGGCACAAAACGTGGTGGATCTGCTCGCTCTTGGAGAGCGCGTCATACATCGGCAAGGCCGCACCGCCGGGCACACCGGCTATGGTACTGATTCCTTGCCGTTCGAGCAGCTTCACGATCAGGTCTGCTCCAGTCATTTGCATCATCGAGATTCTCCTAGGGGCTTGAGAGCCGTAGTGCAGGCCGGGCCGGGGTGCATCAAAAACAAAACCCCCGCCGGTTGCGCGCCGGCGGGGGTCTGAAATTCTTTATCGACTACCTGGACCCTTACGACGCGCGCTTACCTACGCTAACTACGCGTACTACGACTACAACGTCGACAGGCAGGGCGAATGTGGAAAGGATCATCGGGGTCATCTACAAGACTAGCGGCGAATTATTCTCACAAAGGGCGCAAAACACAAGCCCTATTTTGCACCGCACCACCCGAACGATAGCGAAGTAGCGCAATTCGTCACACCGAAGGCGGAGCATCGCGCAAAACGCGGCGCAGGATTTTCCCCACGTTGCTCTTGGGCAGATCATCGCGAAACTCGACAAATCGCGGCACCTTGTACCCGGTGAGCCCCTCCCGGCAGTGGGCAATGAGCGCCTCGACCGTCAGCTTCGGATCCTTGCGCACCACGAAAATTTTCACCGCCTCGCCGGAATGCTCGTCGGGAACGCCTAACGCTGCCACCTCGACAACGCCCGGATGGCTGGCCACCACATCTTCCACCTCGTTCGGATAAACGTTGAAGCCGGACACCAGGATCATGTCCTTCTTGCGGTCAACAATGCGTACGAAGCCTTCACTATCGATGGTCGCGACATCCCCGGTACGCAGAAAGCCGTCTTGGGTGAAAGCCCGCGCGGTGTCCTCGGGCCGCTTGTAGTAGCCCTTCATAACCTGTGGCCCGCGTACGCAAAGCTCCCCGGGCATCCCAAGCGACACTTCGTACCCGTCGTCATCACGCAGACTGATTTCGGTAGACGAGATCGGCAGGCCAATGGCGTGATTGAACTCCGGAAGATCAAGAGGATTGATGCACACTGCCGGCGAAGTCTCGGTCAGGCCATAGGCCTCGGCCAGCGGCTTGCCGGTCACTTTCTTCCACTTGTCAGCCACCACCTGCTGCACCGCCATACCCCCGCCAAGCGCCACCTTGAGAGACGAAAAATTCAGCTTCTCGAATTCCGGGTTGTTGAGCAAAGCATTGAAGAGCGTATTCACGCCGGTGATCACCGTGAATGGGTACTTGCCCAATTCGGCTATGAACCCTGCGATATCCCGCGGATTAGTGATCAGAACGTTGCTTGCACCAATCTTGAAGAAGGTCAGGCAGTTCGCGGTGAGCGAGAAGATATGATAAAGCGGCAAGGCGGTGATGATCACCTCCTTGCCCTCAAGTACGTAGGGGCTAATCCACGCATGGGCCTGCTGAAGGTTGGCCACAATGTTGCCATGAGTCAGCATCGCCCCCTTTGCAACGCCGGTAGTGCCGCCGGTGTACTGCAAATAGGCCAGATCGTCGTGGGTTAGCGTAACGGGCTGCAGAACGTGGGCTGCGCCGAGCACCAGAGCTTCGCGGAAGGTCACGTGCCCCGGCAAGTCCCACGCGGGCACCATCTTCTTGATGTGCCGAACAACAAAATTGACCAGCAAGGACTTCGGAAAACCCAACATGTCCCCAAGCCCGGTAACCACCACGTGCCGCACGGAGGTTCGGGGTAGGACTTCCTGAAGCGTATGAGCGAAATTTTCGACAATCACGATCGCCTCGCAACCCGCATCGCTGAGCTGATGCTCCAGCTCGCGAGCGGTATAGAGGGGATTGACATTAACGACCGTGTAGCCCGCCCGCAGTATCGCGAACATTGCGATCGGATACTGTAGACAATTGGGCATCATCAACGCCACCCGTGCCCCTTTGGCAAGGCGCAATTCGCCCTGCAGATAGCAGGCAAACCGACGGGACAGCGCTTCCAGTGTGTCGTAGCTGATTGACTTGCCCATATTGATATAGGCAGTCTGCTCACCAAATTTGCGCACGCTCTTGTTGAACAGATCGGCAAGCGATGAAAACTCGCTCAGATTGATCTCTGCAGGCACGCCAGGGGGATAGCTTTTCAGCCAGATTTTGTCCATGTTGTCTCCTTCGTCGTTGGTTGTTATGGTCTTCCGAAAGGCAGACAGCAGTGAAACTGCGCCCTGCCCTACTGAAGACCCGCCCTCCCGAGGCGGCCCGATACTCTGGAGTATCGGCTCCAACGTACTACCTGACTGGCGCTGTGCACGCCTTATATAGTCAGGCCGCCGCGCCCCCTGCGCGAACCGGCCTGCTTGCTACCCTTCACTCCTGAAAACGCTTTCAGGCCTGGTCTTCCTCCGCCGGCCAGTTGCGGATGTAGTTCTTCAACATGCGATTCTCGAAGCTCTGCTCTTCCAGAACAGCCTTTGCCACATCGTGGAAGGAAACAACGCCCATCAGGGTGGTGTCGTCCATCACCGGCAAATAACGCTGGTGATGCTCGACCATCTGGCGGCGCAACTCGTCCATTTCCATATTCAGTGCCGCAGCAACCGGATCCTTGAGCATCGCCTCGGAAACCGGCAGCGACTGCCAGTCAGCGCCGGCCTTCTGGGTTGCTACGAGAACCTCCCGAAAGGTCAGCAGACCTGCCATGCGACCCTTGTCGAACACCACCAGAGAACCAACATCCTGCTCTGTCATGACCGCAACGGCCTCGGCGAGCGTTTTGTTGGAAGCAACTGTAAATAGAACCTTGCCCTTGATCGCGAGAATTTCACTGACCAGCATTTTTTTTTCCTCATGGTGGCGTCAATGCGCCTGGATCGATACTACCCGCGATGGTATTAGATTGCAGGCCTTGCGCAAAGCCTGACGGGATAAGGACTTACCCCAGCTGACGTGGAGCGCGACAGGACACGAGCGGTACCGTCCAGTCCACAAAGAAATCGCCCCCGCATCGGGGGGCGATAATTACTTGGGCGCCCTGGATGACAGCCCCGAACACAAGCCGATCTTCAGCGCTCGAGCAATTTGAGCTTATCCTTCACGCCACGCCAATCATCCGCATCGGCAGGCGGCTCCTTGCGCTCGACGATCGGCACCCAATTGGCCGACAGCTCGGCGTTAAGTGCGATGAATGCCTGCTGGTCGGCTGGCACATCGTCTTCGGCAAAAATTGCCTCGGCAGGACACTCTGCAACACAAAGAGTGCAGTCGATGCATTCTTCCGGATCGATGACCAGAAAGTTGGGCCCCTCGCGGAAGCAATCCACCGGACACACGTCTACACAGTCGGTGTACTTGCAGCGGATACAGTTTTCGGTGACAACATAGGTCATGGGGCGCTCCTGTTTAGGCGGCATCCAGCGCCTCCGGGACGCTGAAACATCGGCCGTATGAAATGTTCAGGGGCAGAAATATACCCCATTAACCCACTCTCAGAACCCATCGAAGGTAACCTGCACACAAACGGGACAGTTCAGGTGACGGATCGTTCCGAAGTGTGCCATAGCTACCACAGATCGTTTTCCGCTGCGAGAAAACCGCTTTTCTTGACGGAGAATATTCGCTAGGATCTGTGCACCTTCATATCGTTGCACGGGTTACGCGACTTCGGCCAACCCGGAAGCGTCCTTCCCTCCCCGGCAATACCTACAACTCTTCCCCTGAATGCGTGAGGAAACATGAGCGAACATATCCATTACGTCACCGACGCGAGCTTCGAAGCTGAAGTTCTGCAGTCTCCGATCCCGGTGCTTGTCGATTATTGGGCCGAGTGGTGCGGTCCGTGCAAGATGATTGCGCCGATCCTCGACGAAGTGGCGAAGGAATACAACGGCAAGCTCAAGGTTGCCAAGCTGAACATCGATGAAAACCAGGATACCCCGGCCAAGTACGGCATTCGCGGCATCCCCACCCTGATGCTGTTCAAGGGTGGCAACATCGAAGCCACCAAGGTTGGTGCGCTGTCCAAGTCCCAGCTAGCTGCGTTCATTGACAGCCACCTGTAATCCGGCTATAGTCAAAAGGCAAATTATTGATGGCGCCTTCGGGGTGATCCAACCGGCAACCCCGGCGCCATCGTACAGTCCGAGCACTTCTGCTGCTGTACCTGCTGTAGCGAATCCGCTGTAGTCCAGATCTTCCCACTCCCCTTCTTTTCTTCCCCCCCGCTGCCTGCCATGCAACTTTCGGAGCTCAAGTCTCTCCACGTCGGCCAATTGCTTGAAATGGCAATCGCCAACGAAATCGAAGGCGCCAACCGCCTGCGCAAGCAGGAACTGGTTTTTGCGCTGCTAAAAAACCGAGCCAAAAAAGGCGAGCCGATCTACGGCGACGGCGTGATGGAAGTGCTGCCTGACGGCTTCGGTTTCCTGCGTTCGCCGGAAGCCTCCTACCTGGCGGGCACGGACGACATCTATGTGTCGCCGAGCCAGATCCGCCGCTTCAACCTGCATACAGGTGACACGGTCGAAGGGGAAATCCGTACGCCGAAGGACGGCGAGCGCTACTTTGCGCTGGTGAAAGTGGACAAGGTCAACTTCGAGCCCCCCGAAGCCTCGAAGCACAAGATTCTGTTCGAAAATCTCACCCCGCTGCATCCCAACGAGGTGATGAAGCTGGAGCGGGACATCCGCGGCGAGGAGAACATCACCTCCCGTGTGATCGACATGATCGCCCCGATCGGCAAGGGTCAGCGCGGCCTGCTGGTGGCTCCGCCGAAGAGCGGCAAGACCGTCATGCTCCAGCACATCGCCCACTCGATCACGTCGAACCACCCGGACATCGTCGTCATCGTGCTGCTGATTGACGAACGCCCCGAAGAAGTGACCGAAATGCAGCGCTCGGTAAAAGGCGAAGTCGTCGCCTCCACCTTCGACGAGCCGGCAATCCGCCACGTCCAGGTGGCCGAGATGGTCATTGAAAAGGCCAAGCGACTTGTCGAGCACAAGAAGGACGTGGTCATCCTCCTTGACTCCCTGACCCGCCTGGCCCGAGCCTACAACACCGTCGTGCCGGCCTCCGGCAAGGTGCTCACCGGCGGCGTAGACGCCAACGCACTGCAGAAGCCCAAGCGCTTCTTCGGCGCCGCACGGAACATCGAAGAAGGCGGCTCCCTGACCATCATCGCCTCCGCCCTGATCGATACTGGCAGCCGCATGGACGATGTGATCTACGAAGAGTTCAAGGGCACTGGCAACATGGAAATCCACCTGGATCGACGCATGGCTGAAAAGCGCGTTTATCCTGCGATCAACGTCAATCGTTCAGGCACACGCCGCGAGGAGCTCCTCCTCAAGGCCGACGTTCTGCAAAAGGTCTGGGTCCTGCGCAAACTTCTCTACGGCATGGACGATATCGATGCAATGGAATTTTTGCTCGACAAGATCAAGGCCACCAAGAGCAACGGAGAGTTCTTCGACGCGATGCGTCGGGGCTGACCCCGGCTTTCAGGCCAAACAGGAATGCCACCTTCGGGTGGCATTCCTGTTTCTGGAAGTCAGCGCCCGTTCGCCGTATAGAAAGCACTAGCCGAGATGCACCGCCGCAATTACAATCCGGGGCTTGCGTGCGGACGTGGCGAAATTGGTAGACGCACCAGATTTAGGTTCTGGCGCCGAAAGGCGTGGGGGTTCGAGTCCCTTTGTCCGCACCACAATAAAATCAGGCACTTAGCAAAATCATGGCTAAGTGCCTTTTCAGTGCACGTCCACCTATGAGCGCCCCGGCGCAGAACAAGGACTGGCTGCTGGCCGGGTCGCGTTCATTTTCTTACCTAGCCCTGGATATCCGGCTCCACAAGCGTTGCCAGCTGGGCAAGCGACTCCTGCCATCCGAGATAGCACATCTCCACCGGTATGACCTCCGGTATGCCCTCTTGCACAATCGTCAGCGTCGAGCCGCACAAGACCTGCGCGATGGAGACCGTAACCAGTATCTCGCCGGGCAGGTTCGGATCGTCGAACTTGTCGGTATAGCGAATCCGCTCACCGGGCACCAGTTCAAGATACTCGCCGCCAAAAGCGTGCCCGTTTCCAGTCGAGAAATTTTCGAACGACATCCTGAACGTGCCGCCAATCCGCGCATCCAGATGCAGTACCTTGCAGGTGAAACCGTAGGGCGGAAGCCACTTCGACAGCGCATCCGCATTCAGGAAGGCCCGATAGATTTTCTCCGGTTTTGCCCGAAGCACGCGATGAAGTCGAACTGTCCCTGTCGGCATGATCATTTCTCCTGAAATTTCATCGAGCCAGTGTGCCAGAACCCGGGACGCCGCCGCTCATGGCCTGACTGACCATCGGCCTGTTGATACTCTAAGTCGGCGGCGGTGGGAATGGCGGGTAATATCTGACCTTGCTCACTAAAAAGAAACCATCTGCGAATGCAAAGGGAAGTCAAAGAGAAGGCCATGCTGGCCGTCGTGGCGGCGGTGCAGTTGCCGAACGTGACCGATGTCGAGTTCGAAGCATCGCTCACCGAGTTGCGCGAGCTCGCTAAAACGCTGGGTTTCGAGGTCGTCAACACCTTCATCCAGAAGCGTACCAGCTTCGACACGACCGGTTACATGGGCGTCGGCAAGCGGCAGGAAATCCACAGCTATGTGAACGACGAGCACGAGCGTGCCTTGCTGGCGCCACCGGCGCTACGTGGCGCCGAACTTGCAATACCCGAAATCGACGTCATTCTGGTCGACCACGAGATTTCGCCGTCGCAGGCGCGCAACCTCGAGATGGAAGTTGGCTGCCAGGTGATGGACCGCACGATGGTCATCCTCGAGATCTTCCACCGCAACGCGCGCTCCCGCGCCGCCAAGGCCCAGGTGGAGATTGCCCGCCTGGGTTACATGGCGCCGCGCCTGCGTGAAGCGGCCAAGCTGGCCGGACCGCAGGGGCGTCAGCGCAGCGGCGTCGGCGGCCGCGGTGCCGGTGAATCGCACACAGAGCTCGACCGCCGCAAGGTGCGTGACCGCATCGCCGAGCTGCAGCAGGAAATCGACGCAATGGAAGTCGAGCGCAAGACCCAGCGCGCCCGCCGCCAGGAACGCAAGGGACTCGCTGGCGTGGCGCTGGTCGGCTACACCAACGCGGGCAAGTCCACCTTGATGCGCGCCCTCACCGGCAGCGAGGTACTGGTCGCCAACAAGCTGTTCGCCACGCTCGACACCACCGTGCGCGTTCTCCACCCAGAGAGCGTGCCCCGTGTGCTGGTCAGCGACACAGTGGGCTTCATCAAGAACCTGCCCCACGGCCTCGTTGCGTCCTTCAAGTCGACCCTCGACGAAGCGCTCGACGCCTCGCTGCTGCTGCACGTCATCGACGCCAGCGACCCCGGCTTCGAGCGTCAGCTCGAGGTGACCGACGAGGTGCTCAAGGAGATCAGTGCCGATCAAGTTCCGCGCCTGCGGATTTTCAACAAGATCGACCATGTCGGCGACGAAGCGGCACAGGCGGAGTGCGCTGCTGCCCTGCACGAGAAGTACCCCGACTGCATCGTGATGAGCGCCCGCCGCCCGGCCGAAGTGGCCCAGCTACGCGAGACGATCCTCACATACTTCCGGCAGGATCTGGTCGAGGCCGAGCTCTTCCTGCCCTGGTCGGCCCAGCAACTGCGCGGTGATATTTTCACCAACTGCCAGGTGCTCAATGAACGTGCCGACGAAGAAGGCGCCTTCTTCCACGTCCGTGGCGAGCAGGACGTACTCGACAACCTGCGCGAAAAGCTCGGGCAGGCCTGATTCCTCCGCCAACTTAATGATCGCCCGCAAATACCTCTACCTCATCGCCCTCGCCCGCGAGAAGCACTTCGGGCGGGCGGCAGAAGCCTGCCATGTGTCGGCCTCCACGCTGTCCGCAGCGATTCGCGACATCGAATCCGAGCTGGGCGTGACGGTCGTGGAGCGCGGGCAGCAGTTTTCGGGGCTCACGCCGGAGGGCGAGCGGGTGCTCGAATGTGCCCGCCAGCTCGCCGCCCGGGCCGAAGGTCTGCACCAGGAACTCGCGCAGATGCAGGACGGCCTGTGCGGACGCCTGCGCCTCGGGGTGATTCCCACCGCGCTGACTGCCGTTGCAACCCTCTCCGCAGCCTTCGCCCGCCGGCATCCGCTGGTGGATATCGAGGTGCTCTCGATGAGCACCCAGCAAATCCTCGCCGGCCTGCGCAACTTCGAGCTGGAGGGGGGCATCGCCTACCTCGAATCAACCGCCAGCGATTTCGACAGCGTGCCGCTGTGGTGCGAGAACCATGTCCTTCTCACGCCGCAGAACGGCCCGTTCGAAGGACGTGACTGCGTCACCTGGCATGAGGCCGCCAGAATCCCGCTGTGCCTGCTGACACCCAACATGCACAACCGGCAGACCATCGACAGCGTCTTTGCCAGCCTCGGCCAAAAGCCCCGCCCAACCCTCGAAACCGACTCCATCGTCAGCATCCTCGCTCATGTGAGCGCCGGCCACTGGTCAAGCATCGTGCCCAGGGCCGTCCTCGACCTGATCGGCACGCCCACCGGCACCCGGGTCTTCGATTTGCGCGACCCGCTTGTCGAATGGGCCACCGGGCTGCTGGTACTCAAACGCCCATCCTGCTCCCCGATGGTGGAGGCCCTGATGAGCGAAGCCCGTGCTCTCAACCTGGGCATGCAGGACAGCACACGCATTACCTGAAACCGCAGCCCATGTTCGCCCTGCTCAAAGAAGAAAAAAACCTCCTCCTCGCCGCCCTCGCCGCCCTTGCTGCCTTCCCGCTCGAACACGGCCTCCTTGCTGCCGGGAAAACGCCATCGCTGATCACCGCCGGGCTGCTCATCGGCGTGATCATGCTGTGCTCCGTGCGCGTAGCTCACCACGCCGAAGTGCTCGCCGAAAAGGTCGGCGAACCCTACGGCACCATGATCCTGACACTCTCCGCAGTGCTGGTGGAAGTAGTGATCCTGGCCATCATGATGGGCCACACCGACTCCCCGACCCTGGTGCGCGACACCATTTACTCGGCCGTGATGCTCGATATCAACGGCATCCTCGGGCTGGCGGCCATCCTTGGCGGCCTGCGTTACGGCGAGCAGCCCTACAACGTGGATTCCGGCAATACCTACGTCGTGATGATCATGACTTCCATGGGCATCTCGATGGTCGTCCCCGAGTTCATCGTGTCGACTCACTGGCAAGCCTGGTCGCTATTCACCATCGTCATCATGGTGGTGCTTTACGGCATGTTCCTGCGCTTGCAGACCACCCAGCACAGCTATTTTTTCAGCTTCAGCTATGCGGGCAACGGCGAAGCCAGCGCCAGCCACGCCTGCAGCCCGCGCAAGTCCGGGGCACTGCTGGTAGCCGGCGTGGTGCTCATCGGCCTGCTGGCCGAAGTCATGTCCAAAGCCATCGACACGGGCCTGGCGGATGCGGGCGTACCGCCAATCCTCCTGGGCCTGCTGGTAGCCTTCATTTCGGCCAGCCCGGAAATCCTCACGGCCCTGCGCGCGGCGCTTGCCAACCGCATGCAGCCGGTGGTCAATATTGCCCTTGGCGCGTCGCTGTCCACGGTGATTCTCACCATCCCGGTCATCGAAGCGCTGGCCCTGTTCACCGACAAATCCATCGAGATGGCCCTGACCCCGGTGCAGACGGTGATGACGGTCCTAACCCTCACGGTAGCGGCCATCAACCTCCACGACGGCGAGACCAACGCAATCGAAGGCATGACCCACTTCGTGTTGTTCGCGGCCTTCCTGATGCTGGCCGTGCTGGGCATGTAGGTCAGACCGGCGCGAGAGCGGGGGCGCAGCCGCCCCTTCGCCGCACCCGAATGCCCCTTCGATATTTCCCGATTCCCGTGCTGCATGCAGGGGCATACCATTCCGATCGACCATGCTGCGGAACCGTCCGCACCCGAAATCGAGGAATGCCATGCCCCAGGCCACCGTCACGCCCCCTCCCCTGAGCGATGCGCAGCACACTGCGATCCGGCAGGCGGTGGAGTTGCACCAGTCCCTGCCCGGCGCCCTGCTGCCGATCCTCCACGCCATCCAGGATGCCCTCGGCTGGGTGCCGTCCGAAGCCGTGCCGGTGATCGCCAGTGCGCTCAATCTGAGCCGAGCCGAGGTGCACGGCGTCATCAGCTTCTACCACCATTTCCACACTACCCCCACCGGACGTACCGTGGTGCAGGTGTGCCGCGCCGAATCCTGCCAGGCCAAGGGTGGCGAGTTGCTCGAAGCCCACGCGAAGAAGCAGTTGGGCGTCGACTGGCATGGCACGACCTCTGACGGCGCGGTAACACTGGAGCCGGTGTATTGCCTCGGCAACTGCGCCTGCTCGCCAGCCATCCGGGTCGACGACGAGATCCTCGGGCGCATGAGTTGCGCGCGTTTCGACACGCTGATCGCCGGCCTGCGTGAAAAGGTGGCGGCATGAGCGTGCGCATTTTTGTACCGATGGACTCGGGGGCGCTGTCGGTAGGCGCCAATGATGTCGCCACGGCCATCATCGCCGAAGCAGCCGCCCGCGGCATCGACATCGAGTTGGTGCGCAATGGTTCCCGGGGCCTCTACTGGCTCGAACCCCTGGTCGAAGTCGAAGCGCACGCCGGCCGCCTCGCCTACGGCCCGGTGACGGTGGAAGACGTGCCGGCGCTGTTCGACGCCGGCTTGCCGGAAGGCGGCATGCACCGCCTCGGCCACGGCCTTACCGAACACATTCCCTTCCTCGCCGGGCAGGAACGCCTCACCTTCCGGCGCGTCGGCATCACCGCCCCGCTATCCCTCGACGACTACATTGCCCACGGCGGCTTCGAAGGCTTGAGGAAAGCCATCGCGCAGGACGGCCCCGCCATCGTCAAGGAAGTCACCGACTCCGGCCTGCGCGGGCGCGGTGGCGCGGCCTTCCCCACCGGCATCAAGTGGAACACCGTGCTGAACGCGGCAGCCAGTCAGAAATACGTGGTGTGCAACGCCGACGAGGGCGACTCCGGCACCTTCTCCGACCGCATGCTGATGGAAGGCGACCCCTTCTGCCTGATCGAGGGCATGACCATCGCCGGCCTGGCTGTCGGCGCAACGCAGGGCTACATCTACCTGCGCTCCGAATACCCACACGCCTTCAAGACCCTCAAGGCCGCCATCGACCTGGCCCGCGCCGCCGGCTGGCTGGGCGTCGACGTGGCCGGTTCGGGCCGTGCATTCGCGCTGGAAGTGCGCCTCGGCGCCGGCGCCTACATCTGCGGCGAAGAAACCGCAATGCTCGAAAGCCTGGAAGGCAAGCGCGGCATCGTGCGCTTCAAGCCACCACTACCGGCCATCCAGGGCCTCTTCGGCAAGCCGACGGTGATCAACAACGTGATGAGCTTCGCCGCCGTGCCGCTGATCCTTGCCGGGGGCGCGGCCTTCTACCGCGACTACGGCATGGGTCGTTCCCACGGCACCCTGCCCTTCCAGCTGGCCGGCAACCTGCGTCACCCGGGTCTGGTCGAAAAAGCCTTCGGCATCACCCTGCGCGAACTCTTGCTCGATTACGGCGGCGGTTCCGCCAGCGGGCGGCCGATTCGCGCCGTGCAGGTGGGTGGCCCGCTGGGCGCCTTCGTGCCCGAGTCGCAATTCGACGTGCCCCTCGACTACGAAACCTACGCTGCCATGGGCGCCATGATCGGCCACGGCGGCATCGTCGCCTTCGACGACACTGCCGACATGGCCAAGCTGGCGCGCTACGCGATGGAATTCTGCGCCACCGAATCCTGCGGCAAATGCACGCCCTGCCGCATCGGTTCGACCCGTGGTGTCGAGGTCATTGACCACATCATTGCCGGCGAGGCCCGCGAGGCCAACCTCGACCTGCTCGACTCCCTGTGCGACACCCTGCTCCACGGCTCCCTGTGCGCCCTCGGCGGCATGGCGCCGTACCCGGTGAAGTCCGCGCTCAAGCATTTCCCTGAAGACTTCGGCGTCGAGCCGGTCACTGCCGAATAAGGATCGATCATGTCCCTGCCCCGCGAAACCGATTACGGCACCCCGGCCCGCCAATCAGCAAGCCTCGTCACCGTCAGCATCGACGGCATGGAGGTCACTGTACCCGCCGGTACCAGCGTGATGCGCGCCGC
>APMI01010054.1_pt1 | contig 37176 bp, 31 predicted proteins | sample 667938 | NCBI WGS metagenome assembly APMI01 (sample SAMN01084076, study PRJNA167559) | wastewater metagenome | biome: Wastewater | place: Denmark: Ejby Moelle, Odense | collected 2011-11-28
CCCCGGCCGGATGCGTATCGAACAACAGATCAGGCGATGCCGCCAAGGCAGACATATTTAATCTCCGTGAATTCCTCGAGGCCGTATTTCGAGCCCTCACGGCCGAGACCGGAAAGCTTGACGCCGCCGAAGGGCGCTTCCGCCGTCGAGATGAGGCCGGTATTGACGCCCACCATGCCGTATTCCAGCGCCTCTGCCACACGGAAGACACGCGACAGGTCCTTGGCGTAGAAATAGGAGGCAAGGCCGAATTCCGTGTCGTTCGCCTGGGCGATGACGTCGCTCTCGTCCTTGAAGCGGAACAGCGGGGCGACGGGGCCGAAGGTCTCTTCCTTCGCCACGGCCATCTCCGGCGTGACGTCGGCAATGACCGTCGCCTCATAGAAGGTGCCGCCGAGCGCATGGCGCTTGCCGCCCTGCACGACGCGGCCACCCTTCTTCACGGCGTCGGAAACGTGTTCCTCGACCTTTTCCAGCGCGGCATTGTCGATCAGCGGGCCGAGCACCACGCCTTCGTCGAAACCGTTGCCGGTCTTCAGCTTGCCGACGGCGGCGGCGAGCTTTTCGGAGAAGGCATCATAGACGGCCTCCTGCACATAGAGACGGTTGGCGCAGACACAGGTCTGGCCGTTGTTGCGGAACTTGGCGATCAGCGCGCCCTCGACGGCCGCATCGAGATCGGCATCGTCGAAGACGATGAAGGGCGCATTGCCGCCCAGTTCGAGGCCGAGTTTCTTGATCGTCGGCGCGCACTGCTTGTAAAGCTCGGCGCCGATTTCCGTCGAGCCGGTAAAGGTGAGCTTGCGGATGGTGGGGTTGGCCGTCATTTCCGCGCCGATCTCACGGGCAGACCCGGTGATGACGGAGAAGAGGCCGGCGGGCAGGCCGGCGCGTTCGGCAAGGATCGCGATGGCGATGGCCGAGAACGGGGTCTGTGAGGCGGGTTTCAGAACCATGGCGCAGCCGGCGGCGAAAGCCGGGCCGGCCTTGCGGGTGATCATGGCATTGGGGAAGTTCCAGGGCGTGATGGCCGCGACGACGCCGATCGGCTGCTTCATCACGAGGATGCGCTTGTCCTTCTGGTGGCCCGGCACGATATCGCCGTAGAGGCGGCGGGCCTCTTCGGCGAACCATTCGACGAAGCTCGCGCCATAGACGATCTCGCCGGTGGCCTCTGCCAGCGGCTTGCCCTGTTCCATGGTGAGGATGCGGCCGAGATCGTCCTTGTTCTCGATCATCAGCTCGAACCACTTGCGCAGAATGCCGGAGCGTTCCTTGGCGGTGCGGGCGGCCCAGCCCTTCTGGGCTTCGGCGGCCGCGTCGATGGCTTCCTTCGTCTCCTTCGCGCCGAGCTTCGGCACGTAACCGACCAATTCTCCCGTCGCCGGATTCTTCACGGCAATGCCGCTGCCATCCGCTTCGATCCAGCGGGTGCCCACAAGGGCTGCCTGGCGAAGCAGGCTCGGGTCTTTGAGGCTCATCGAATATCTCCCATTTTCGCGATGCCGTCAGGCGTCATAACGCCGTGTCGCAAGCGTTATATGACTTCAGCCACCCATTCGACAATCGACGGCCATGCGAATTTACCACTTCGCGAATGACGTCGATGGGGCTAGACCAGTTCCGCATTTCCCGAGGCGGAAGCGCTACACGCTCTTGCAGGAAATGCCGCAGATTCCGCCCGCTCAATATACATTCGAGGCTATGCAATGACCCACCCGACCGGCCGCGTCGCCGACCATCCCATCAATCCCGTCTTCCTCGACCGCTGGTCGCCCCGTGCCTTCACGGGCGAGGCCATGCCGCACGAGACGCTGCTTTCGCTGCTCGAAGCGGCGCGCTGGGCGCCTTCGGCGGCCAACGGCCAGCCCTGGCGTTTCATCTACGGCCATCGCGGCTCCCCCGCCTTCGACGCGATCTACGACGCGCTGGACGAAGGCAACCGGCGCTGGGCGGACAAGGCGTCCGTGCTCGTGGTGATCGTCTCGCAGACCCACCGCAAGAACGCCGACGGCGAAATGCGCCCGGCTTACACCCATGCCTTCGATACGGGCGCCGCCTGGGCCTATTTCGCCCTCCAGGCGATCCATGCCGGCTACCATGCCCACGGCATGGGCGGCATCGACCGCGCCAGGCTCACCGACGTGCTCGGCATTCCGGACGGTTTTCGCGTGGAAGCGGCCGCCGCCATCGGCAAGATCGGACCGAAGGAGACGCTGCCGGAAGACCTGATGAAGCGGGAGATGCCGAGCACCCGCAAGCCGGTCGCGGAATTCGCCTCCGAAGGGCGCTTCACAGCCTGAAACACTTCCCATCGCCCATGAAAAAGCCCGGCCACATCGTGACCGGGCTTTTTTCATGGAAGAGGTGGAAGCCTCAGTTCGGCTGAACCTTCGCCTTGACCTGTTCTTCGGCCATGCGCTGGGCGAACATCTGGGCGAAGTCGATCGGGTCGATCATCAGCGGCGGGAAGCCGCCGTTGCGGGTGGCGTCGGCGATGATCTGGCGGGCGAAGGGGAAGAGCAGGCGCGGGCACTCGATGAAGAGAACCGGCAGCATGTGCTCCTGCGGGAAGCCCGTGATGCGGAAGACGCCGCCATAGGCGAGCTCGGCATTGAAGAGGACCTTGTCGCCATCCTTGGCTTCCGCGTTCAGCGAGAGCAGGACGTCGAAGTCCGATTCGGCGAGCGGGTTCGCATTGACATTGACGCTGATATTGATGGCCGGGGCCTTGTCACGGGCCTGCAGCGACCGCGGCGCACCCGGATTTTCGAAGGAGAAGTCCTTCACATACTGCGCCAGGATGGTGAGCGAGGGGCTCGCGGCGTTGGTGTCGGTGACTGCGTCGGTCATGGAAATATCCTCGGGGACTCTGGAAAGTCAGGCCATCTAGCATTTCGGCCGGGGCCTTACAACCCTGAGGCCTTCAGCGCGGACCGTCCCGATGGAAGTCGTTTTCGTCGAGGTCGATGGTGCGCTGCGGGCCGGTCTCCGGCCCCTGTCTCCCGCCCGTACTCATGCCGCCCATGTCCACCACCACGACGTTGCGGATCAGCCGGTTCCAAAGGAAGCTGCGCACGGGGGGAAGAAAGAGGGCGAGACCGACGATATCGGTCAGGAAGCCGGGGATGAGAAGCAGGATGCCGGCAACGACGATCATCGCCGCATCGAGCATCTCCTTGCCGGGCGCCCGTCCATCCTGTGCCGCCTGCCTCAGCCGCATGAGAACGCCGAAACCCTGCACCCGCATCAGCAAAATGCCGGCGATAGCGGAAAACACGACGAGGGACAGTGTCGGGAAAAGACCGATCCGTCGTCCGACAAGGATGAAACAGGCGATTTCCGCCAGCGGCAGAAGAAGAATGAAAAGCGGGATGAGGCGTCTCAGCATGGTTTCCAATGTCGCACAGATTTGGCGCGGTCGATACTGCGGGCCGACGTCGCACGCGTCTTCGTCGTATTCACATCATCGCCATTTGAATGATCCGTCTTTGCGGACTATATGGAAAAGGAACAAAAAACAGAAACCGCAGCGGATCGATAATGGGCTCATTCGACTTTGTAACGATTTTCTTCCTCGTGGCTGCGGTGGTCATCTTCCTGCAATTGCGCAGCGTGCTTGGCCGGCGCACCGGCAGCGAGCGTCCGCCCTTCGATCCCTATTCCAAGCGCGAGGGCGCCGCGGAGACTGATTCGGCCGATCGCGGCAAGGTCGTCACGCTGCCGCGCCGAGACGGCACGGACGAGGAGGAGAACCCCTTCGCCTCCATCGACGCCGTCGCCGCTCCGGGCACGCCGCTGAATGAACAGCTTCGCACTGTGGCCAAGGCCGACCCCTCCTTCAACCCGAAGGAATTCGCCAACGGCGCCCGCATGGCCTACGAGATGATCGTCGTCGCCTTTGCCGATGGCGACCGAAAGACGCTGAAGAACCTCCTGTCGCGCGAAGTCTATGAAGGCTTCGACGCCGCCATTTCCGAACGCGAAAGCAAGGGCGAGGTGGTGCGCTCCAGCTTCGTCGGCATCGAGAAGGCCGATATCGTCGGCGCCGAGGTCAAGGACAGCGAAGTCAACATCACGCTGCGCATCGTCAGCCAGTTGATTTCCGCCACCTATGACAAGGCCGGCGCGCTGGTCGACGGCGATGCCGAGACGGTGGCCGAGGTGAACGACCTGTGGACCTTCGCCCGCGACATCCGCTCGCGCGATCCGAACTGGAAGCTGATCGCCACCGAGTCGGAAGGCTGAGCGAGGCCCCCATGGATTACCGTCTGGTTCCGGCCCGGTTTTCGGCGCTTCCCGGCTGGGACGAGGACGATCCCACACCCCTGATGGCGGCCATGGGCCGCTGTCGCGACCATATCCGCGATGTAAAACCCTACAAGACGGGCTCGCTTGGCATCACCGCCGGCGAGCTTTTGACGCTTCTGGATGCCGCCGAAGCGGAACGGCCGGAAGGCCCCGCTGCCGTGCGCGCCTTCTTCGAGGCCCATTGCGTGCCCTTCCGCATCGAGAAGGCGGATGGCTCGGCAGGTTTCGTCACCGCCTTCTACGAGCCCGAAGTCGCCGTGAAGGCGGAACCGGACGAGGACTATCGCTACCCCTTCTATCGCCGGCCGGACGATCTGGTCGATATCGACGATGCCAATCGCCCCGCCGGCTTGCCGGAAGGCTATGCTTTCGGCCTCATGAAGGACGGGGCCATTGTCGAGCACCCGGATCGCGGTGAGGTCGAACGGGGTTATCTTGCAGGCCGGGGCCTTGAAATCGCCTATGCGCACTCGAAGGTCGATGTCTTCTTCGCCCATGTCCAGGGCGCGGCGCGGCTCGTCTATCCCGACGGCGCGCTGAAGCGCATCACCTATGCCGCGAAAACCGGCCATCCCTTCTCAGCCATCGGCAAACTCCTGATCGACCGCGGCGAGATCGACGCCGCCACCGTCTCCATGGCCTCGATCCGCGACTGGCCCGCCCGCCATGAGGATCAGATGGACGCGGTGCTCTGGCACAACCGCTCCTTCATCTTCTTCAAGGAAGCCGCCGTGGACGACACCTCGCTCGGCCCCATCGCCGCCGCCAAGGTGCCGCTGGTCGCCGGCCGTTCGTTGGCGGTCGACCGGATGATCCACACCTTCGGCCTGCCCTTCTTCATCTCCAGCGACAGCCTCACCCATATGGACGGCGGAAAGCCCTTCGGCCGGCTGATGCTGGCGCTCGATACCGGCACCGCCATCGTCGGCCCGGCGCGCGGCGATATCTTCACTGGCTCGGGCGATGCGGCGGGTGCGCTGGCCGGCCATGTGCGCAATGCCGCGACCTTCCATATCCTCATCCCCAAGGCGGCGGCGGAGCGCTACCTCCATGCCGAAGGATAAGGCGCTTTCCGGTGAGGACCGCATTCTCTGGGGCAAGGTGGCGCGTAGCACGCGGGCCATGCCCGGCAAGCTCGATGCCCTGACGGAATTCGAGGCGGCTTTCGCGGAAAAGATCGAGGAACAGAAGACGCCCGAACCGGAAGCGAAGAAGGCCAGGGCCGACAAGGCGGCGGAGGGCATTGCACTCACCATCGGCCGCGGCAAGGAAACCCGCCACCACCCGCTGGAGCGTCCGGTCAAGCGCAAGATCGCCAAGGGCCGGCTTGCCCTCGAGGCGCGCATCGACCTGCACGGCATGATCCAGAGCGAGGCGCACGGCTTCCTGCTCGGCTTCCTCATCAAGGCGCATGAGCGGGGCCTGCGCCATGTGCTCGTCATCACCGGCAAGGGCACCTCGCTCGGCAGCGACGGCGCGCTGAAACGCGCGGTACCGCTCTGGTTCTCGCTGCCGGAATTCCGGCCGCTGATCTCTTCCTATGAGCCTGCCGCGCGCAACCATGGCGGCGAGGGCGCGCTCTATGTCCGCCTGGCGCGGGGACCGGGGGAGAAGCGATGACGACGCCCTTCGGCAAGGCCGTGCGGCACCTGCGCGACCGCAAGGGCGTTTCCCAGAAGGAGATGGCGGTGGCGCTCGGCGTCAGCCCCGCCTATCTCTCGGCGCTGGAACATGGCAAGCGCGGCATGCCGAGCTTCGATTTCCTCCAGCGCGTCGCCGGCTATTTCAACGTCATCTGGGACGAGGCCGAGGAACTCTTCCGCATCGCCCAGATTTCCGACCCGCGCGTGGTGGTCGATACTGCCGGCCTGCCACCGGAATACACGGCCTTTGCCAACCGGCTTTCGGCCGAAATCGCAGGCCTTCCGCCCGAGACGGTGCGCCGTCTTGCCGGCATCCTCGAAAAAGCGTGCAATAACCGGGTAAAACCCGGTTGATCCCCTGAATTCTGCCGTGTTTGCAGGCTCTCTGATTTGGAACTTGAGGGCAAAATCCCTATATTCGGAGAATCCGGAAAGCCGTGATTCGCCCCGCTTTCCCCGCCTGTCGCGAAAACTCTGGAAAGACTTTTGAATGACTGACACACCCGAGACCGAAAACGGCCCGGCCGAGTATGGCGCAGATTCGATCAAGGTCCTCAAGGGGCTGGACGCGGTGCGCAAGCGCCCCGGCATGTATATCGGCGATACCGACGACGGCTCGGGCCTGCATCACATGGTCTACGAGGTGGTCGACAACGCGATCGACGAGGCGCTGGCCGGCCATGCCGATATCGTGACGGTCACGCTCAATGCGGACGGCTCCGTGACGGTGACGGACAACGGCCGCGGCATCCCGACGGACATCCACAAGGAAGAGGGTGTCTCGGCGGCCGAGGTCATCATGACCCAGCTCCATGCCGGCGGCAAATTCGACCAGAACTCCTACAAGGTCTCGGGCGGCCTGCATGGCGTGGGCGTCTCGGTGGTGAACGCGCTCTCCGTTTCGCTGAAGCTGAAAATCCGCCGCGCCGGCAGCATCCACGAAATGAGCTTCACCCATGGCGTGGCCGATGGCCCGCTGAAGGTGACGGGCGATGCTGGCAACGAGACGGGCACGGAAGTCACCTTCCTGCCTTCGTCGGAAACCTTCTCCAACATCGAGTTTGTCTATTCGACGCTGGAACACCGCCTGCGCGAACTCGCCTTCCTCAATTCGGGCGTGCGCATCCTGCTCACCGACCGTCGCCATTCGGACGTCAAGCAGGACGAACTGATGTATGAAGGCGGCCTCGAAGCCTTCGTCACCTATCTCGACCGCGCCAAGAAGCCGCTGGTCGACAAGCCGATCGCCATTCGCGGCGAGAAGGACGGCATCACCGTCGAAGTCGCCATGTGGTGGAACGACAGCTACCACGAGAACGTGCTCTGCTTCACCAACAACATCCCGCAGCGCGACGGCGGCACGCATATGGCCGGCTTCCGCGGCGCGCTGACCCGACAGGTCGTCTCCTATGCCGAAAGCTCCGGCATCATGAAGAAGGAGAAGGTCACGCTGACGGGCGACGACTGCCGCGAAGGCCTGACCGCCGTTCTCTCCGTCAAGGTGCCGGACCCGAAATTCTCCTCGCAGACCAAGGACAAGCTTGTCTCCTCCGAAGTCCGCCCGGTCGTCGAAAGCCTCGTCAACGAGGCGCTGAGCACCTGGATGGAAGAACATCCGACCGACGCAAAGACGCTGATCGGCAAGGTGGTCGAAGCTGCCGCCGCCCGCGAAGCCGCCCGCAAGGCGCGCGAACTGACGCGGCGCAAGGGCGCGCTCGACATCTCCTCGCTGCCCGGCAAGCTGGCCGACTGCTCCGAGCGTGACCCGGCCAAGTCCGAAGTCTTCCTCGTCGAGGGCGATTCGGCCGGCGGCTCGGCCAAGCAGGGCCGTTCGCGCGAGAATCAGGCGATTCTTCCGCTGCGCGGCAAGATTCTCAATGTCGAGCGCGCGCGCTTCGACAAGATGCTCTCCAGCCAGGAAATCGGCACGCTGATCACCGCGCTCGGCACCTCCATCGGCAAGGACGAGTTCAACGCCGACAAGCTGCGCTATCACAAGATCATCATCATGACGGACGCCGACGTCGACGGCGCCCATATCCGCACGCTGCTGCTCACCTTCTTCTTCCGCCAGATGCCGGAACTGATCGAGCGCGGCCATCTCTACATCGCCCAGCCGCCGCTCTATAAGGTGGCGCGCGGCAAATCGAGCCAATACCTGAAGAACGAGAAGGCGCTGGAAGACTATCTGATCGGCTCGGGCCTCGACGATGCGGCGCTGGAGCTTTCCTCCGGCGAAGTGCGCGTCGGCCAGGACATCCTCGAACTCATTCAGGATGCGCTGCGCCTGCGCACGCTGCTCGACGGCCTGCACTCGCGTTACAACCGCGCCATCGTCGAACAGGCCGCCATTGCCGGCGCGCTCAACCTCGAACTCAGCCACGACCGCGAGGCCTATGCCGCCAAGGCCGTGGAAGTCGCCCGCCGCCTCGACCTCATCGCCGAGGAGACGGAACGCGGCTGGGAAGGCTCCGTCGCCTCCGACGGGGGCCTGCGTTTCGAGCGCATGGTGCGCGGCGTCAAGGAATTCGCCCACGCCCAGCCCCCGGCCCGCCTCAAGGAAACCTACACGGTGCCGCCGGCCCTGCGCCGCAAGGACGGCCAGGTCGAGATTTCCGGCCCGCGCGCCCTGCTGGACGCAATCTTCGCCGCCGGCCGCAAGGGTCTTTCGATGCAGCGTTACAAGGGTCTTGGCGAAATGAACGCCGAGCAGCTCTGGGAAACGACGCTCGACCCGAACGTCCGTTCGCTGCTGCAGGTGAAGGTCACGGATGCGACCGATGCCGATGGCCTCTTCGCCCGCCTGATGGGCGATGAGGTGGAGCCGCGACGCGACTTCATCCAGGAAAACGCGCTCAGCGTCGCCAACCTCGACATCTGATCAGGAGAACCGCCATTCGGCGGTTTTCTTTTAAGGCGGGTCAGGATTTTCGCTGTTTCGAGAGAGCCTGCTAAGCAGGCTCTCTTTTTATGAGCCGGATTCAGGCGCCGTATTTCGCCCAGATCGCCTTGGCGCCCATCTTCTCCACCATCGCGGCGTGGGCTGCGCGATCCGCCTCGGAAAGCCGGGGAGCAAGCGGCGTTGGACGCGCGCTGATCGGCTCGATGATCTCGTCTTCCACTTCCACCAGGGTCTTGCGGCCGCTTTCAGCGGTGCCGAGACCAAGCGCGGCCTGACGACCGCCGATCATCTCGATATAGACTTCGGCAAGCAGTTCGGAGTCGAGAAGCGCGCCGTGTTTGGTGCGGTGCGAATTGTCGATGCCGTAGCGCCGGCAGAGCGCATCGAGCGAATTCGGTCCCATCGGATGTTTGCGGCGGGCAAGCGCCAGCGTATCCGTCACCTTCTCGGGCGCAACCGCCGGAAGACCAAGACGGCCGAATTCGGCATTTATGAAGCCCATGTCGAAGTTGGCGTTGTGCGCCACCCAGCGAGCACCGTCAAAGAAATCGATGATCTCCTGCGCGACCTCGGCAAACGGCTTCTTGTCCTGCAGGAACTCGTCGGTGATGCCATGGACGGCGAGCGCGTCCGGATGGACCTTGCGGTCACCGGGATTGACGAAGATATGCAGCGTGCGGCCGGTCGGGAAATGGTTCTCCAGTTCGACGCCGCCGATTTCGATAACGCGGTCGAGCTTGTTGTCGAGGCCGGTCGTTTCCGTATCGAAGATGATCTCGCGCATCAGTGCCGCTGCTCCGTCAGTTTCGCGACTATCTCTTCCACCTGTTCGCGCGCCGCTTCAAGCCCCCTGCCCGTATCGATGATGAAATCGGCGCGACGACGCTTCTCCGCATCCGCCATCTGGCGCGACAGGATGAGCGCGAATTTCTCCTCCGTCATACCCGGCCGGGCAAGGACCCGCTCGCGCTGGATGGCGGGATCGCAGGTCACGACCACCACCTTGTCGACCCGCGTTTCACCGCCCGTTTCGTAAAGAAGCGGAATATCGAGCAGGACGAGTGGCGAACCCTTTTTCCGCTCGGCATCGAGGAAGCCTGTTTCGCGCGCCCGCACAAGGGGGTGGATGATCGCCTCGAGCTCACGGAAACGATCCGGCGCCCGGGCAAGTGCTGCCGAGAGGGCCTTGCGATCGATCGCACCCTCCACGAGCGCCTCGGGAAAATGTGCAGCAACGGGCGCGACGGCCTCGGTTCGATACAGATCGTGCACCGTCGCATCGGCGTCGTGCACCGGCACGCCCAAATCGCGAAACATGGCGGCTGTGGTCGACTTGCCCGTCCCGATCGATCCGGTGAGACCGAGCACGATCATCAATGCGCCTCCATATCGGCAAGGATCCGCCGGCGAAGTTCCGGGTCGACGATGGGCCGCTGGCCGAACCATTTCTCGAAACCGGGAACCGCCTGATGCAGCAACATGCCAAGCCCGTCTGCGGTGGCAAAACCCTGATCCCTTGCCTGGCGAAGGATGGGTGTGACGAGCGGCACATAAACGATGTCCGTTACCAGCGCGCCGGACGCGAGAGGCGAAAAATCGAAGTCGGGCGCCGCTTCGCCATCCATGCCGAGCGAGGTCGTGTTGACAAAGAGCCCGGCGCCTTTCGTGACTTCCGCCACCGCATCCATGGCATGGGCATGAACCTTCGGGCCGAAGCGATCGGCCAGTTCCTGCGCGCGGGCGACGGTCCGGTTCACGACGTGGATTTCGCCGATGCCGCGATCCCGCACCGCCTGGATGATCGCCCGGCTCGCACCGCCTGCCCCGAGGATGACGGCGCGATCGGTGCGGTCCCATCCGGGCGCGGCCGCATCGAGATTTGCGAGGAATCCGTAGCCGTCCGTGTTCGTCGCGTGGAGCCGGCCATCTTCCATCCAGAGCGTGTTCGAAGCGCCGAGTTCTTCACTCAGCGCATCCGGTTTGTCCGCCAGCCTGAAAGCCGTCTCCTTGTGAGGGATGGTGACATTGCCACCTATGAAGCCGGATTCTCCGCTCTTCAGCCTGGAAACAAAGCCGGCGAAATCTTCTGCTGAGACTTCCTGCCTTGTATAGGATCCCTGAAGGCCAAGCGTTTCCAGCCAGTAGCCATGGATGAGCGGCGAGCGCGAATGTTTGATCGGATAGCCCGTCACGAAGGCATGGCGGGGAAATGTTTCACGTGAATCATGCATCGATGGCACCGAGATCGCGAAGTTTAGCCAGCAAGGGAAGCAGCGGCAGACCGAGGATCGTAAAGTAGTCGCCGTCGATCCGCTCGAAAAGCTGCACCCCCTCCCCTTCGAGCTGATAAGCGCCGACGCTTGCCAGAACCCGTGTTCCGACCCGCGCAAGATGCCGGTCGATGAAGCCTTCCGACAATGTACGCATTGTCATATGGGCCACGGAAACATGGCTCCAGAGCGTTTCACCGTCGCGCACCAGTGCGATCCCGCAATTCAGCGAATGGGTCCGAGCCGACATTGCCGTCAGGTGCCCTTTGGCTTCCGCCATGTCGGCCGGCTTGTGAAACACGCGGCCTTCGAGGGAAAGTGTCTGGTCCGAGCCAATGACGAGCGCGCCCGGATTGCGCCCGGCAACATCGCGCGCCTTCTCTATAGCCAGCGCGACCGCGACCTCCTGCGGCGTGGGATTGCGCTCGGCCAGCGCTGCCTCGGCAGCGCGTTCGTCGATCTCGGCCGCCTCGGCGCGAAATGCCAGGCCGGCATTTTCCATCAGCATGCGGCGAAAGGGGCTTTGCGAGGCAAGGATCAGCGATGTCATGAAATTCTCCCGTTGCCCTTCCCGGTTAGCGGAGCTTGGGGCGAAGGGCAACGATGGCGGCGGCGGTTTCCTCGATGGAGCGACGGGTGACATCGATGATCGGCCAGTTGTGGCGCGCGCAGATGGCGCGGGCATATTTCAGCTCCTCGGAAATCTGGGCGCGGTCGATATAGTCGTCGCCGCGGAAATCCTGCGTCTGTCCGAGCACGCGGTTCTGCCGCACCTGAGCGATGCGATCGGTCGTCGCGATCAGTCCGACGACCAGCGGCTTTACTGCCGACGACAGGCGTTCCGGCAGCGGCACGCCGAGCACGATCGGCACATTGGCCGTCTTGATGCCGCGGTTGGCGAGATAGATGCTGGTCGGCGTCTTCGATGTGCGGCTGATGCCGATGAGGATGACATCGGCCTCTTCCAGATCGGCCGGCAATTGCCCGTCATCATGGTCCATCGTGAAATTGAGCGCTTCGATGCGCGCGAAATATTCCGCATTCATCACATGCTGCGCGCCCACCCGCCGGCGCGACGGCGCGCCAAGATAGGACTGGAATAGGTCGATCACCGGCTCCAGTACGGAAACGCAGGGCACGCCCATTTCCCGGCAACGCTGATCGATGATTTCGGAAAGCTCCCGGTCGACCACCGTATAGAGCACGATGCCCGGCGCGCCGTCGATGGCGTCGAGAACGGGCATGAGCTGCTTGCGATTGCGGACCAGCGGATAGACGTGTTCGAGCGCCTGCGAGGACTGGAACTGGGCCGCCGCGGCCCGCCCCGCGGCAATCAGTGTCTCGCCCGTCGAGTCCGAAATGAGGTGCAGATGGAAGTAGTTTTTGGTGCTTTCCACAATATCCTCCGCCCCCTGTTGATGGCCCGGGACAACGGTGAGCTAAAAGCGGGAGGGCTCCGGAGGCAAGAGGATAAGTGCCGCTTTTTCCACAATCGGCGAAGAGCGGGAAACGGATTCGGCGCTCATGTGGAAAAGACTCATGCCGATGGCATAGTGTCGCGCCGCTCCACAGTCTATCCACAGGAGGCGACTTCCTTCAGGCGCTGGAATCCATTTGATTCAAAAAGGAGAATCCCGTTCTACCTATTTCCGGCTGGAAGTCGCTTTGCAGTCCGCGCCTTTTCCACACCGGCCGGTCGAGGACCTGCAATCTGTGGAGAGGATTTAATCCTTGATAGTCACCGACTCTAAGAAATAGAACCTCTTTAAAAGAGATTATTTCATGATTGGGAGAACCCCTCGGTGTCTGTGAAAAACCGGAAGATCGTCGATGTCCTGAATGGCAAGACGGTCTCTCCCCCTCCCCTGTGGCTCATGAGGCAGGCAGGACGATACCTGCCGGAATATCGCGCAACGCGCGCGGCGGCGGGAAGTTTCCTCGATCTGTGTTATTCGCCGGAACTGGCCACGGAAGTGACGCTGCAGCCGATCCGCCGCTATGCCTTCGACGCGGCGATCCTCTTTTCCGATATCCTCGTCATTCCCGATGCGCTCGACCGGAATGTACGCTTTGAAGAGGGGCATGGACCGAGGCTGGATCCGATCGACGCCGACGGTATCTTCGCCCTCAAGGGAGATGGCGTCCAGGATCACCTCAGACCGGTCCTGGAAGCGGTTGGCCGCATCCGCCAGGCTCTCCCCGAGGAAACGACGCTGCTCGGCTTCTGCGGCGCGCCCTGGACGGTTGCGACCTACATGATCGCCGGCCATGGAACGCCCGATCAGGCTCCTGCCCGGCTTTTCGCCTACAAGGACACGAAGGCCTTCCTGCATCTCCTCGACGTGCTGGCCGATCTTTCCGCCGATTATCTGGTGGCGCAGATCGATGCCGGTGCCGATGCCGTGCAGATTTTCGATTCCTGGGCCGGTGTACTCGGCGAGAAGGAATTCGCCGATTACGCGGTGCGGCCCGTGCATCGCATCATCTCTTCGGTGAAGTCCCGTCGTCCGCAGGCGAAGATCATCGCCTTTGCCAAGGGCGCCGGTCTGCAGCTGAAATCCTACCGTCAGAAAACGGGTGCGGATGCGATCGGCCTCGACTGGTCGGTTCCCCTTTCCTTCGCGGCCGAGCTGCAGAAGGATGGGCCGGTTCAGGGCAATCTCGATCCGATGCGCGTCGTTGCCGGGGGCGCGGCGCTCGACGAGGGCATCGACGCCATCTTGCAGGCTCTGGGGAATGGGCCGCTGATCTTCAATCTCGGCCATGGCATCACGCCGCAGGCCGATCCTGAAAATGTCACGCGGCTCGTGGCGCGCGTGCGCGGGGAAAGCCGGTGAGCGAGAAGCAGACGGACGAAGTAGCCGGCCGCCGGGCGCGCTTGCGTGCCGCGGCGGCGCTTGCGGTCTTCGCCCTGGTCGCCTTTCTCCTGATCCTCTACCCGCCGGATGATCTCTATCTCTGGGTCAAGGCGCTGCACATCGTTGCCGTCATTTCCTGGATGGCGGGGCTGCTCTACCTGCCGCGGCTTTTCGTCTATCACACGGATGCGCCGCCCGGCTCGCCGCAGTCGGAGACCTTCAAGGTGATGGAAGGGCGGCTCTACCGCACCATCATGCAGCCGGCCATGGGGCTTTCCTGGTTGCTCGGCCTCTACCTTGCCTGGTCCGTTTATGGCTTCCAGGGCGGCTGGCTGTATGCGAAGCTTGCCTTCGTCGTGCTGCTCTCGGGCGTGCACCAGTTTTACGGCCGCGCCGTGCAGGCCTTCGCCGAGGACCGCAACACGAAAACCGGTCGTCAATGGCGCATCTGGAACGAGGCGCCGGCGGCCCTGATGATCCTCATCGTCATCATGGTTGTCGTCAAACCGTTCTGACCGGCCGCGACAAAACGGACGAAATTCGAACGCCCCCTTGCGAGGCGACGCGGGAACCGCTATTTTCTGCCCATCTCATCTTTCGTGGCATGTGTATTCGTTCAGTGAGCTGCACCCATCCCCGCGCAGTTCGTCCCTGACCCGCACGCCTTTTTCCATCCCGACGATTACCAGCATGGACCATTCATGGCCGAAATGAAGCTACAAGACCTCAAGAACAAGACTCCGACCGACCTGCTTGCCTTTGCCGAATCGCTCGAGGTCGAGAACGCGAGCACGATGCGCAAGCAGGAGCTGATGTTCGCCATCCTCAAGATGCTGGCTTCGCAGGATGTCGAGATCATCGGCGAGGGCGTCGTGGAAGTGCTGCAGGACGGCTTCGGCTTCCTGCGTTCGGCCAATGCGAACTATCTGCCCGGCCCGGACGACATCTACATCTCGCCCTCCCAGATCCGCCGCTTCTCGCTGAAGACCGGCGATACGGTCGAGGGCCCGATCCGCGGCCCGAAGGAAGGCGAGCGCTATTTTGCCCTTCTCAAGGTCAACACGATCAATTTCGACGACCCGGAAAAGATCCGCCACAAGGTCCATTTCGACAACCTGACGCCGCTCTATCCCAATGAGCGCTTCAAGATGGAACTGGACATTCCGACCTCCAAGGACCTTTCCCCGCGCGTCATCGATCTGGTGGCTCCGCTCGGCAAGGGTCAGCGCGGGCTGATCGTTGCACCGCCGCGCACGGGTAAGACGGTTCTCCTGCAGAACATCGCTCATTCGATCACGGCAAATCATCCGGAATGTTATCTCATCGTTCTCCTGATCGACGAGCGTCCGGAAGAAGTCACGGACATGCAGCGCTCGGTGAAGGGCGAGGTCGTGTCCTCGACCTTCGACGAACCGGCGACGCGTCACGTGCAGGTTGCCGAAATGGTCATCGAGAAGGCAAAGCGTCTTGTCGAGCATGGCCGCGATGTCGTCATCCTGCTCGATTCGATCACGCGCCTTGGCCGCGCCTACAATACGGTCGTTCCGTCTTCGGGCAAGGTCCTCACCGGCGGTGTCGACGCCAACGCCCTGCAGCGTCCGAAGCGCTTCTTCGGCGCAGCGCGCAATATCGAGGAAGGCGGCTCGCTGACGATTATCGCGACCGCGCTCATCGATACCGGCAGCCGCATGGACGAAGTCATCTTCGAAGAGTTCAAGGGCACCGGCAACTCGGAAATCGTGCTGGATCGCAAGGTCGCCGACAAGCGCATCTTCCCGGCGATGGATATCCTCAAGTCCGGCACGCGCAAGGAAGACCTCCTCGTGCCGCGCCAGGACCTGCAGAAGATCTTCGTGCTTCGCCGCATCCTCGCCCCGATGGGCACCACGGATGCGATCGAGTTCCTGATCGACAAGCTGAAGCAGACGAAGAACAACGGCGATTTCTTCGATTCGATGAATACCTGATCGGCAAGTCCGATCGTAGCGACTCGATGGTCCCGTCCTTGGCGGGACCATTTTCATTTTGTCGGCCGAACTCGATTCCCAACCGTAACGAAACTTATCGATTCGATCCCGGAACGGTCATGTCATGAGCGCAACAGATACGATTTTTGCCCTTTCGAGCGGAGGCCTGCCTTCCGGTGTGGCCGTCGTTCGCCTGAGCGGGCCGGAAAGCCCTGCCGTTCTGAGGCGACTGTGCGGTCGTGTTCCTGTTCCTCGTCGGGCTTCGCTTCTTTCGATTCGTAACCGGAATGGTGATAAACTGGACGACGGTCTGGTTCTCTTCTTTCCGGCGCCAAATTCCTTCACCGGGGAAGACTGTGTGGAGCTCCAGATTCATGGCGGTCGGGCAACGGTAAAGGCGGTCCTTGCGGCGCTCGCTTCCTTTGATGGTCTGCGTGGAGCCGAAGCCGGGGAGTTTTCTCGCCGGGCCTTCTCCAATGGGCGCATGGATCTTACGGAAGTGGAAGGCCTTGCCGATCTGATCGCTGCGGAAACGGAGATGCAGCGCCGGCTCGCCGCTGAACAGGCGTCCGGAGGACTATCGCGCTTATACGATTCGTGGTCGAAACGGTTGACCCATGGCCGGGCGATGATTGAAGCGGAACTCGATTTTGCGGACGAGGATGATGTCCCAGGATCCGTTGCCGGTTCAATCTGGAGCGACATGGGAAACCTTGAGCAGGAAATCGTTAACCATCTGGCCGGTGCGCGGGCCGGTGAAATCCTGCGCGAAGGCTTCAATGTTGTGATTATCGGTCCCCCGAATGCTGGGAAATCGAGCCTACTCAACCACCTTGCCAAAAGGGAAGTTGCAATCGTGACGGATGTTCCCGGAACAACCCGGGATGTGCTTCATGTCGATCTTGATCTGTCCGGCTTCGCGGTAAGGCTTTTCGATACGGCTGGACTGCGCGACACGGACGATGTGGTGGAGCGTGAAGGAATTCGCCGAACGCAGCTTTCCATGGCGGAGGCGCATCTCGTTTTGCTGCTGTCAGATGTTCCGGATACAGACTGGGAAAATATGCTCGGCAACTATCGCGGCCCGACTATACGCGTAGGGACGAAAGCCGATAGACTTCAGACATCTTGGCGCGACGGCGCTCGAGATGTTATGATATCGGTGAAGACTGGCGATGGGGTCGCTGCTCTCCTGGATTTGATCCAGCAGCGATTGCCGGAGGTTGAATCGGGGAGTGCCTTGGCACTGCCAACGCGTCAGCGTCATGTACGGAACCTTGAAGCTGTACGAGACCATATCCGGTCGGCCTTGAACTCGGAGCGCGTGGGGCTTGATATACAAGCGGAACACCTGCGGCTTGCTGGGCAGGCCTTGGGGCGGGTGACCGGGCGCGTGGATGTCGAGCATCTTCTCGACATCATTTTTTCGGAATTCTGTATTGGCAAATGATTCACGTGAAACAATGCAACGTTTACGAGTCGCATCGAACGTTTCACGTGAAACAGGCAGATAAGCATGGTGAATGTCATGAATTATGATGTGGTGGTGGTCGGTGGCGGTCATGCCGGTGTGGAAGCGGCGGCAGCCTCCGCGCGCGCCGGCGCAAGCACCGCCCTTGTCACGCATAAAGCGACGACGATTGGTGTGATGTCGTGCAATCCTGCGATCGGCGGTCTCGGCAAAGGACATCTCGTGCGCGAAGTCGATGCGCTCGATGGTCTAATGGGGCGCGTGGCGGACCGCGCCGGAATTCAGTTTCGCCTTCTCAATCGCCGCAAGGGCCCGGCCGTTCGTGGCCCTCGCACGCAAGCTGATCGGAGGCTCTACCGCGAGGCGATGCAGGCTGAGATCGAAGCCATTGGGAATGTCGATGTCGTTGAGGGTGACGCTTTCGATCTGGAATTCCAGAACGATTCCGTAAGCGCCGTGGTCATGAAGGATGGCCGCCGCCTGTCCTGCCGAGCGGTAGTCATTACAACGGGCACTTTCCTTCGCGGTCTTATTCATATCGGAAACGAAAAGATTCCTGCAGGCCGTGTTGGAGAAGAACCTTCGCTTGGGCTTTCCGCAACCTTCGAACGGCTCGGCTTGAAATTGGGGCGGCTGAAGACCGGGACACCGGCGCGACTGGATGGTCGAACCATTGACTGGGCTTCCATCGGCAGCCAGGCCGCGGACGAAGAGCCCGTGCCCTTCTCTTTCATGACCGACCGGATCACGACGCCGCAGATAGAGTGTGGTGTGACCCGGACCACACCGGCAACGCATCGCATCATCGAGGAGAATATCGGCAAGTCCGCCATGTATTCCGGGCAGATCGAGGGTGTAGGCCCGCGCTATTGCCCTTCCATCGAGGACAAGATCGTCAAATTCGGGGAACGGGATGGCCACCAGATCTTCCTCGAACCTGAAGGTCTTGATGACCACACGGTCTATCCGAACGGGATTTCGACATCTCTGCCCGCAGATGTCCAGGAGGCTTTTATCCGCACGATCCCGGGTTTGGAGCGCGTCAGAATTCTCCAGCCGGGCTATGCTATCGAATATGATCATGTCGATCCGCGCGAGCTCTCCGCGGCGCTGGAGGTGAAGCGCCAGCCCGGACTCTTCCTTGCCGGTCAGATCAACGGAACGACGGGCTATGAGGAGGCGGCCGCCCAGGGTCTGGTTGCCGGGTTGAATGCTGCGCGCCGTGCTGCGAACACTGAAGGTCATGTCTTCAGTCGGACGGATAGTTATATCGGTGTGATGATCGACGATCTGACATCGCGAGGTGTGACGGAACCATACCGTATGTTCACGTCGCGAGCCGAATATCGCCTGTCCCTGCGCGCTGACAATGCGGACGTGCGGCTGACGCCGCTTGGTATCGAGCTTGGCCTGGTTGGGGCCGCGCGCCGCGACAAGTTCAATGTCTGGTCGGAAGAGATGCAGGCGGCCCGGGATCGGCTTCGGAGCTTGAAGCTATCTCCGAACGAAGCGGCGCCTCACGGTATCCGCATCAATCTGGACGGTGTACGCCGCAGCGCCTATGATCTTCTCGCCTATCCCGATATCGACTATGCGCGGCTTGCGAATGTCTGGCCCGATGAACTTGGTACATTTTCCGCACGCGTGCGCGAGGCTGTCGAGATCGAGGCCAGCTATGCGGTCTATATGAATCGACAGGGGGCGGATATTTCCGAAGCTCGTCGAGAGGAGGAGCGCCGGATACCGGACGATTTTGATTTCGCCGTGCTTCCGGGCCTCTCCATCGAGTTGCGGCAGAAGCTCGCCGTGGCTCGCCCCTCAAACCTCGCGCAGGCTGCGCGCGTGGACGGCATGACGCCGGCGGCGCTCACCCTTCTTTTGGCCTATCTCAAGCGCTTGCCCGCTGAGCCGGTACATCGGACTGCAAACGTATGAACACTCTTCCCCGCACGCTCAGCGGTCTTAATGTTTCACGTGAAACGATGGGCCGGTTGGACACATTTGTAGCCCTCTTTCAGAAGTGGGCCAAGGCGATCAATCTGGTTGCGCCGTCGACTCTCTCCGAAGCGTGGAACCGGCATATCGTCGATAGCCTGCAGATTTCGGCGCTTGATCCGGGGCCTCGCAATTGGGTGGATCTGGGTAGCGGCGGTGGCTTTCCGGGCATCGTGACCGGAATCCTTCTCGCCGAAACGGGGGATGGTTGGGTTCATCTCGTTGAAAGCAACAACAAGAAGGCCGCTTTCCTGCGGACTGCCATTCTGGAAACGGGCGCGCGCGCGTCCGTTCATGCTATTCGCATTGAGGACGCGCCAGCAGTGATCCAGCATTGTGAAGCGATTTCGGCCCGCGCGCTTGCGGATCTGGATCTGCTGATGGAATTCGGCTTGCCCTGGGCGGAGCGCAATCCGGATCTCCGCTTTTTCCTGCACAAAGGCCGGGATTACCAACGGGAGATCGATAAAGCGCTTGGTCGGTGGAGATTCGATCTGGTAAAACATGCCAGCATCGTCGAGCCGGATTCTGTCGTGCTCGAACTTTCGAACCTTTCGCGAAAACCTCAGTGATTGGCGGCGTCCATGATAGGCGAAAAGAACCGGATCATCACCATTGCGAACCAGAAAGGTGGCGTCGGCAAGACGACGACGGCCATCAATCTGGCCACGGCCCTTGCTGCCATCGGCGAGCGCGTCCTGATTGTCGACCTCGATCCGCAGGGCAATGCCAGCACAGGACTTGGGATCGATCGCCGCAATCGCGAACTGTCGTCCTATGATCTGCTGATCGGCAGCCATAGCGTCGCGGAAACGGCGCTGGAAACGGCTGTGCCGAATCTCTCGATCATTCCGTCGACGATGGACCTGCTCGGCATCGAAATGGAGATCGCGCAGCATAGCGATCGCGTATTTCGCCTGAAGCGCGCCCTCGCCGCGGCCGACGCCCTGTCTTACTCTTACGTGCTGGTCGATTGCCCGCCCTCGTTCAATCTCCTGACCATGAACGCGCTTGCGGCCGCTCATTCCGTGCTGGTGCCACTGCAGTGCGAGTTCTTCGCGCTGGAGGGCCTCAGCCAGCTGCTGGAGACGGTCGATCAGGTTCGTCGTACCGTCAATCCGCGGCTCGACATCCAGGGCATCGTGCTGACCATGTTCGACTCGCGCAACAATCTCGCGCAGCAGGTGGTCAACGACGTGCGGACCCATCTGGGTGAGAAGGTCTATCACACGCTCATTCCGCGCAATGTGCGCGTGTCAGAGGCGCCGTCCTATGGCAAGCCGGCCATCCTCTACGATCTCAAATGTGCCGGAAGCCAGGCCTATCTTCAACTGGCGTCCGAGGTGATCCAGCGGGAAAGGCAGCGCAAGGCTGCCTGAATTCAGTATCTGTGAGTAGAGCCGATGAACGATGACAATTCCAAACGGCGCCTCGGCCGCGGCCTTGCCGCGCTGATCGGTGAAATGGACCAGTTGCCGGCGGCCGATGTCGGCAGTCAGCCGACGGTCAATCCGGACCGCCTGGTGCCCATCGAGTTCGTCGGCCGTAACCCGCGCAACCCGCGTCGCTACTTCGATGAGTCGGAGTTGCAGGATCTCGCGTCGTCGATCCGCCAGCACGGGATCGTGCAGCCGGTCGTCGTGCGTACCATTGCCGAAAATCGCTTCGAGATCATCGCCGGCGAACGTCGCTGGCGCGCGGCGCAGCTATCGGGCCTCACCGATATTCCGGTCATCATCCGGGATGTCGACGACCGCACGGCGCTGGAAATCGCCATCGTCGAAAACGTTCAGCGCTCGGACCTCAATCCACTGGAAGAGGCGATGGGCTATGAATTGCTGATCGCCGATCATGGCTATACGCAGAACGATCTCGGTGAAATCATCGGCAAGAGCCGCAGCCACGTCGCCAACAGCCTTCGCCTTCTGAAGCTGCCGGAACCCGTGCGCGACATGCTGGCCTCCGGCACGCTTTCGGCCGGCCACGCGCGTGCGCTGATCCCAACCTCCGACCCAACGGCTCTGGCAAGGACGATCGTCGCCAAGGGCATGTCGGTTCGCGATGCGGAGCGCATTGCCCAGAATGATATCAAGGCCCAGGGCGAGCCGGCCCCGGTATCGGCGCGCAGCAGGGATGAGAAGGACACCGACACGCTGGCGCTCGAGCGCACTCTGTCGGACGTACTCGGCCTTGAGGTGACCGTGAACCACAAGGGCAACGGCGGACAACTCCGCATTGCCTATAAGACATTGGAACAACTGGAAGAAATCTGCCGTCTTCTGGAACGGCGCTAATTCTCTTAGCCGGATTCAGCGGCGGGCGGATTGAAGCACGGTCGCCAGCATTGTTTGCATGGCGATCGTATCCTCCAGCGCCGGACGCTGACGGCTTTGCAGGATAGCGGCCTGGAGGCGCTGGGTTTCCCTGCGGATGGCAGGGCCGGTCCATGCCTTCAGCGCATTCTCGACAATAGGCTTGCGGCGGAAATGCAGATGGCGGCCCAGCGTCGCCATGGCCTGCGCTGCCGGCGCGCGCTTTTCGTCCATTTCAGCCCGCATCAGTTCCAGCAACTGGAACTGGCGCAGGCAGCCCTGCAGGACGAGGAAGACCGGGGTCTTTGACGAGACGATCTTCTGGATCGCGTGCATGAAGCCTTCACGGTCACCCTTCAGGATGGCGTCGATCGCGTCATCCGTGGAGATCGCGCTGGCATCACCGACGATCTCTTCCACATCCTGTTCGTCGATCAACTCCTTGCCGCGGCAGTAGAGAGCGAGCTTGCGCACCTCGTTGCGCGAGGCGAGCCGATCCCCGCCGATGGTTTCCATCAGTCGCTCGCGCGCGGCGGGCGAAATGCGAAGGCCCTCGGCCGCGAGCTCCTGATCGATCAGGGCCTGAAGGGCGCGTCCGTCATCCGCGTAGCAGGCAATAGAAACGGCTTGGGAAGCGGATTCCGCAGCCTTGCGCAGGGCCGCACCCTTTTTCAGGTCGCCGGCTTCTATGATCAGCGTGGATGGGCCTGCGGGCTGGCCCATAAGAATGTCCAGGCCATCGGAAAGCCCCTTCTCGCTGCCCGCATTGCGGATCCAGACGAGGCGGTCGCCGCCGAAAAAGCCGATGGCGTTCATCTCGTCGATCAGGCGGCCGGGCTGGCTGCCGATTTCGCCGGCATCGAGTTTTATGACAGAGAAGGCGTCATCAAGATTGACGCCACTTGCCGCAGCGAGCGCAGCGGCGCGCTCGGAAACGAGGCCCCGGTCGGGGCCATAGACAAGGAAAAGCCGCACAGGCAAAGGCTTCCGTTTCACGAAAGCATCGAATTCGTGCGACTTTACCTCCGCCATAGCCGGCTCAGCGACGCGCCAGCGCGGAGGCGACGTCGGCGCGGATCAGTTCGGCAAGTTCGCGGGCACCGCGATTTTCCGCATCGCGGATCGCGCGGAGCTTGGCGAATTCCTGTGCCGGGAAGTCGACCATGGCGACAGCGGAACGCTTGCCGGAGGCAAGTGTTTCGCCGGATTCTGCCTTCGCCAGGTTGTAGTCTGCCGTCACGGTCACGCGGCCGGAACGTGAAGTGTCCGTCTTGACGTCGTTGAGTACGCCCACGGTCTTGACCGTAACATTCATCTCGAGATGATAAACGCCGTTCTGTGCCTCGCCGGCGCCGCCGGCGAAGAGGAAGATCAGGTCGTTTCTGACCTGCTGTTCCACGCGGCTGCGCGCCTCCGAAATTGAGACGGAGGCGAGCTTGCCTTCTGTCCCGCTCGGCGTGGAATAGAGCGGCCGCACCTGGCAGCCGGCGAGAACGCCGATGAGAGCGACGCCGGCAAGCGCCTTGGCGAACCGCGAGAGGCCGGTTCCGTCAGACAACAACATTCACGATCCTCTGCGGTACGACGATGATCTTCTTCGGCTTCTGGCCGCCGAGCGCCGTCTGTACGGCCTCCAGCGCCAGCACGGCCGCTTCGACGGCACTCTGGTCCGCGTCGCGGGCGATTGTCAAATCCGCCCGCTTCTTGCCGTTGATCTGGACCGGCAGCGTGACCTCGTTTTCGGCAACCAGGCTGTCCGCATAGGCCGGCCAGTCGGAGGTGGCCACGAGCCCCTGCCCGCCGATCTCGCGCCAGCATTCTTCCGAAAGATGCGGCGTCATCGGGGCGACGATTCGGATCAGGATACCGACCGCTTCGCGCAGCGCGGAAACGAGATCGGGCGAAGCCGTGCCGGCAGCGGCGCTTGCCAGCGGCGCGGCGAGCGCGTTGACGAATTCGTAGATGCGCGCCACGGCCTTGTTGAAGGCGAGCTTGTCGTAATCGCCCTGCACCGCCTTCAGCGTCTTGTGCGCGGCCTGCGAGACGGCGAGCGCCTCGCCTTCAGTGCCCGGGCGGCCTTCGGCGGCCTTGAGGACGGGCGCTGCTTCGCCGATCAGGCGCCAGACGCGCTGGACGAAGCGGTGGGCACCTTCAACGCCGGCTTCCGACCAGATGACGTCGCGGTCCGGCGGGGAGTCGGAGAGTACGAAGAATCGTGCGGTATCGGCGCCGTAGGAGGCGATGATATCGTCCGGGTCGACCACGTTCTTCTTCGACTTCGACATCTTTTCGATGGAGCCGATAGCGATTTCTTCGCCGGATTCGAGATGGGTCGCGCGGCGCTTGCCGTCGATCTCCTCGATGCGGATTTCGGCCGGTGTCACCCATTCGCGCTTGCCGTCGACGGCGCGGCTATAGGTTTCGTGCACCACCATGCCCTGCGTGAAGAGGCCCTTGAAGGGTTCCTTCAGGTCGAGATGGCCGGCAACCTGCATGGCGCGGGTGAAGAAGCGCGAATAGAGCAGGTGCAGGATCGCATGTTCGATGCCGCCGATATACTGGTCGACCGGCAGCCAGGCATTGGCCGCGGCCGGATCCGTCGGGTTGTTTTCCCACGGGGCGGTGAAGCGGGCGAAATACCAGGAGGAGTCGACGAAGGTGTCCATCGTGTCCGTCTCGCGGCGGGCGTCCTTGCCGCAATGCGGGCAGGCAACGTGACGCCAGGTCGGGTGACGGTCGAGCGGGTTGCCCGGCTTGTCGAAGGTGACGTCGTCGGGCAGCTTGACCGGTAGGTCGGCCTTGGGAACCGGAACCACGCCGCAGTCGTCGCAATGGATGACCGGGATCGGGCAGCCCCAGTAGCGCTGGCGCGAGATGCCCCAGTCGCGCAGGCGGAAGTTGACCTTGCGTTCGCCCACCGGCGCATTGCCGAGCGTGGCGGCGGTGAGGCGCTTTGCGACCTCCTCGAAGGCGGCTTCGGTGCCGAGGCCATCCAGGAAGCGCGAATTGATCATCACGCCGTCGCCGATATAGGCCTCATCCCCGATAGCGAAGGTGGCGGCGTCGCCGTCCTTCGGCATCACGACCGGCACGACCGGCAGGTCGTATTTGCGGGCGAAGTCCAGGTCGCGCTGGTCGCCGGAAGGGCAGCCGAAGATGGCGCCCGTGCCGTAGTCCATCAGCACGAAGTTGGCGACATAGACCGGCAGTTCCCAGTTCGGGTCGAAGGGATGGCGCACGCGGATGCCCGTGTCCATGCCCTTCTTCTCGGCGGTTTCGAGCGCGGCGAGCGAGGTGCCGGCGCGGCGGCATTCTTCGCAGAAGGCCATGATCTCGGCGTTCTTCGCAGAGACTTCCCGGGCCAGCGGGTGATCGGCGGAGATGGCGAGGAAGGATGCGCCGAACAGCGTGTCGGGGCGGGTCGTATAGACGGTGACGTCCTTTTCGGTCGTCAGGCCCGCGCCTTCGGCCACTTCCCAGCGTACCAGCATGCCTTCCGAACGGCCGATCCAGTTCTTCTGCATCAGCCGGACCTTTTCCGGCCACTGGTCGAGCGTTTCCAGCGAATCGAGCAGATCCTGGCTGAAATCGGTGATGCGGAAGAACCACTGGGTCAGCTCGCGCTGTTCCACAAGCGCGCCCGAGCGCCAGCCGCGGCCGTCGATGACCTGTTCGTTGGCAAGGACGGTATGGTCGACCGGGTCCCAGTTCACCTTGGACTGCTTGCGATAGACGAGGCCCTTTTCCAGGAAATCGAGGAAGAGGTGCTGCTGGCGGTGATAGTATTCGACGTCGCAGGTGGCGAATTCGCGCGACCAGTCGAGCGACAGGCCCATGGACTTCAACTGCTTGCGCATCGTCGCGATGTTTTCATAGGTCCAGCCCTTCGGGTGGACCTTGTTCTGCATGGCGGCGTTTTCGGCGGGCATGCCGAAGGCGTCCCAGCCCATCGGATGCAGGACGTTATAGCCGCGCGCGCGCTTGTAGCGGGCGACGACGTCGCCCATGGCGTAGTTGCGCACATGGCCCATGTGAATGCGGCCCGACGGATAGGGGAACATCTCGAGGACGTAGTACTTTTCGCGCGGATCGTCGTTCTTCGTCAGGAAGACGTCGTCTTCATTCCATTTTGCCTGCCAGCGGGGTTCGGCATCGCGCGGATTGTAACGTTCGGTGGCCATGTCTTTGATGTTCCGGAAGTCTTTTGGAGGTTTTGGCGGGCGGTCCGCCCATGCGAATATGGTGCCGAGACCTTCATCATGAAACCGCCGAAGCGTCAAGTTTTCCGGCCCGCCGCGGGGTTGCCGCGCCGCGCGCGCTTGGCAAGCGCCGCCGATTTCGCTAGGTCCGGCATTCGACAGCCGATGGAGTATGACCATGGACCTTCAGGATCGCCTCGAAGATGTGCGCAGCCGGATGCGCAAGGCCGCAAGCGAGGCCGGCCGCAAGCCGGAAGCGGTCACGCTTGTGGCGGTGTCGAAGACCTTCGACGCAGCGGCGATTCGCCCGACCATCGCGGCGGGGCAGCGGGTCTTCGGTGAGAACCGCGTGCAGGAAGCGCAGGGCAAGTGGCCTGAGCTTCGCGGCGAAACGGCCGGCATCGAGCTGCACCTGATCGGTCCGCTGCAATCCAACAAGGCGGCCGAGGCTGTGGCGCTCTTCGATGTCATCGAGACGGTGGACCGGGAAAAGATCGCCCGGGCGCTCGCGGACGAGATGAAGAGGCAGGGCCGCGTGCTGCGGCTCTATGTCCAGGTCAATACCGGTCTCGAGCCGCAGAAGGCCGGCATTGCGCCGGACGATACCGTTGCCTTCGTCGCCTTCTGCCGTGAAGAGCTGGGCCTTACCATCGAGGGGCTGATGTGCATTCCGCCGGCGGATGAAAATCCCGGCCCGCATTTCGCGCTGCTCGCCAAGCTTGCCGGGCGCTGCAATCTCGACAAGCTCTCCATGGGCATGTCGGGCGACTACGATGTCGCCATCGGCTTCGGCGCGACCAGCGTGCGTGTCGGCTCGGCGATTTTCGGCACGCGCTGATCTTTCCCCCGCGCCGTGAGGATCCCGGCGCGGTTTTCCACGCCGGGGCTTTCGTCATGCGCTCGGGCGTTTGAAGTCGCCGGTCGCGGCGTCCATGATCCAGAGTTCGCCGGTCGAGATGTCGAACCAGGCGCCGTGCAGCTGGATGCGGCCCTTCTCCTCCAGGATGCGCACGCAGGGGAACGTCCTGAGATTGGCGATGGAATTGCGGATGGAGACGCGTTCGAGAGCGCGCTGGCGCTCGCCCGGCGTCAGGATTTCCGCACCCTGGATTTGCTCGGCGACGGGCTTGAGCATGCCCATCCACTTGCCGATGAAGTCACCGGGCGAAAGCGGTTCGGCATCCGGGTCGAGTGCCGCGGAAATGCCGCCGCAGCGACCGTGGCCCATCACCAGGATATCGGTGACCTTCAGCGACTGGACGGCGAATTCGAGCGCGGCGGATGTGGCGTGGAACTGGCCGTCCGGTTCGTAGGGCGGCACGAGATTGGCGACGTTGCGCACCACGAAGAGTTCGCCCGGGCCGCTGTCGAAGATCGTTTCCGGCGCGGCGCGGGAATCGCAACAGGCGACGACGAGTGTTTTCGGTTTCTGGCCGGTCTCGGCCAATGCCCTGTAGCGCGCCGACTGTTCGGCATAGCGGCCGGACATGAAGTTGCGGTAGCCATTCAGAAGACGATCGGGAAAGCGGTTCATGGTGTCGGAATACCCCTGTGCTAGCGATCCGCCGGATGAGGCTCCACCCGACTTCCCGCATAAACCATTCCGGGACACGGGGCGCAAGGCCGGATCGGGGCAGTATCCCCGCCTCAGGGCCGGCGGGTCTGGGCCGGATGCAGGAGGCGCCGCATGTTCACCATGGCCATCGGGGTCGAGATGCTGGAAGCGTCCTGCTCCAGCGTCAGCTCGTCGGCGCCGCGTTTGGCGGTGCGGGCGACGATCTCGAAGACGCTGGCGGTTGCCGTCGACAATGCCCGCTCCTCGTCAAGGTTTTCCATCAGCCGGGAGAGGAAGATGGCGGCCAGAAGGTCGCCGGTTCCGTTTGGCGGGTTCGGCACCATCCGGTGCTCGGCGAGCAGCGCGCTGCGGCCGGACAGGTAGAGATTGCCCGTGCTGCCGGCCATCATCGGCAGTGCGGAGGTGACGAGCATGCGCGGCGGGCCGAGCGAGAGCGCCACATCGATGATCGCCGCGTTCGTTTCCGGCGCCGTTCCCGTAAGCCAGGCAAGCTCGAAGCGGTTGGGCGTGGCGATCGAGGCGAGCGGGATCAGGCTGTCGCGGATCGCCACGGCCGTCTCCTCCGGCACATAGAGGCCGCGGTCGTCGCCGCAGACTGGGTCGCACATATAGAGAAGGTCGGGATTGTCCGCGCGCAGGCTTTCGACGAGTCTTGCGACGGAGCGGGCCTGCGCGGCGCTGCCGAGATAACCGGACAGCACCGCCTTCACCTCACCGCGCCAGGGGGCGCGAATGAGATCGGCGACGATGGCATCGAAATCGTCGCTGGAAATGGCGACGCGCGTGGCGCGGCCGTGACCGGGATGCCAGGGCAGGATTACCGTCGGCAAGGCCCAGACCGGATGGCCCAATGTTTCGAGCGCGAAGACGGCGGCGCGGTTGCCCACCGTGCCGCGCACCACGTGGCTCGAAATGACGATGACCGTGCCCTTGCCGCTCTCGTTCATAGCCGGCTCCCTTCGTTCGGCCGAAGTGATGGCAAGGGGGTCTATTCCTGTCAACATTTCGCCTTGTGACCGGAAAGGCGGATTGAGCGTGTGCAGCAAGTTTTTAGCTGCTTTTCGACGAAAAAACGCAATTTTCGCATCAAAACGACAGTAAAACTGACCTATTTCGGACAAAATCGATTGAATTTTCTCGCAAAAGCACAAATTCCATCGCTTGTATTTTTTCTTCTGCTAACGTCCCGGCCATCGGATTCGAGGGAGAATTCCATGGGTGCCAGGACCAATATGAAACGAGAAAAACACATCGAGGCCGCAAAGGCCGCAGCAGCAGCCCTCGGCGCAAGGACGCTCAACCCCGATATCCTCTTCGGGCGTGCCAGCAAGGACGATATCGAGCATTATAGCGGTGAAATGCTGGCCGCCGCCGCAGCCCATGCCATGGCCGAAATCGAGGCCTGGGACGGAAGCGCGCCGCGCGTCACCGTCACCACGCTCGCCGATGTGAAGCCGCAGGGCCAGCCGGTCTCCGTTCTCTCCGTCACCGACCGCAACCAGCCGTTCCTTTACGATTCGGTGATGGGCGAAGTGACAAGCACCCACCGCGATATCCACCTCGCCATTCACCCGATCCTCGTCGTGACGCCGGGCGAGGCGCCGAAGCTTTTCTCGCCGGAAGAGGAAAGCGATCCGGCGCAGCGGGTCAGCCATATCGAGATCCACCTTTCCGAGCTTGGCCCGGCCGAGGCCGCTTCGCTTGCCGAGCGTATCGGCAATGTGTTGAACCAGGTGCATCTTGCCGTCGACGACTGGCCGTCCATGCTGGAAAAGCTGGACAGCGTCACGGCCGATATGGCGCGTTATGCCAAGGACAAGCCCGGCAAGGATGAGGCGCTGGCCTTCCTCGACTGGCTGCGCGGCAACAACTTCACCTTCCTCGGCATGCGGGAATACAGCTATTCCGGCAAGGGCGAGGCGGCGAGCGTGGAACGGGGCGGCGAAGGCCTCGGCATTCTCTCCGATCCCGATGTGCGGGTGCTGCGCCTCGGCAAGGACGCCGTGACGACGACGCCGGAAATCCTCGAATTCCTCGAAGGCCCGGATTTCCTCATCGTCACCAAGGCCAATGTGAAATCCGTCGTGCATCGACGCGCCTATATGGATTATGTCGGCCTGAAGCGTTTCGACGAGAAGGGCAAGGTGATCGGCGAGCTGCGCATCGTCGGCCTCTTCACCTCAACCGCCTATACGCATGCGGCCGGCCAGATTCCGCTGCTGCGCTCCAAGGTGGAGCATGTGGTCGAGCATTTCGGCTACGATCCCAAGAGCCATTCCGGCAAGATGCTGATCAACACGCTGGAATCCTATCCGCGTGACGATCTTTTCCAGATCGACACCAACCTGCTCGCCACCTTCTGCGAGCAGATCAACGAGTTGTCCGACCGGCCGCGCATCCGCGTCCTGCCGCGCATCGACCGCTTCGACCGTTTCGTTTCGGTCATCGTCTATGTTCCGCGCGAACAGTACGATTCCGATGTGCGCGAAAAGATCGGCAACTATCTGAAGTCGGCTTATGACGGCCGCGTTTCGGCCTATTATCCGGCTTTCCCGGAGGGCGGCCTTGCCCGTGTCCACTTCATCATCGGCCGCTCCGGCGGCAAGACGCCGCGTATTCCGCAGCCCAGGCTCGAACAGGCCGTGCGCGAGATCGCGACGCGCTGGACTGACCGTTTCGAGGCCCTCAGCAATGCCGAGGGCGTGCGCCTCGATACTGACCGCGGTTATCAGGAAGACTTCACACCGGCCGAGGCCCATGCAGATCTGGCGCTGATCACCACCGCGACAGCGGAAAACCCGATCCGCATCGCCTTCTATCGCAAGGCGTGGAACACGGACCTGACATCGGTCGAGCTGAAGATTTTCCACGCCGGCGAGCCGGTTTCGCTGTCGCGGCGTGTGCCGCTGCTCGAAAACCTCGGCTTCAACGTCGTCAGCGAGCAGACGCACGATCTCACGCTCGTCGGTCTCGACGGCGGCGAGCGCCGCGTCATCCTGCATGATATGGAGCTGAAGCAGCGCGACGGGCAGGAGGTCAACCTTGCCAAGCTCAGCCCGATGCTGGAGGAAGCCTTCCTTGCCGCCTGGCATGGCGAGGTGGATGACGACGCGCTGAACCGCCTGATCCTCACCGGCGGCCTTTCGGCCCGCGAGATCATGGCGCTGCGCACCTATTCGCGCTACCTGCGCCAGACGGGCATCGCCTATTCGCAGGGCTATATCGCCGATACGCTGAACAAGTATCCGGCCATCGCGGCGAACCTCTTCCGTCTGTTCGACACCCGCCTCGATCCGAAGCTTTCGGATCGCCAGCGCGAGAAGAAGTCCGCGGAGGCCGCCGCCGCCATCGAGGAGGCGCTGGCCAATGTGCCGAGCCTCGACGAAGACCGGATGCTGCGCCGTTACGTCAACGCCATCGAGGCGACGCTGCGCACCAACTATTTCCAGCACGACCCGGACGGCAGGCCGCGCCGCACGCTGGCGATCAAGCTCGACCCCAAGGCCCTCGACGGCCTGCCGGAACCCCGCCCCTTCCGCGAAATCTTCGTCTATGGCGCGGAAGTGGAAGGTGTGCATCTGCGCTTCGGCAAGGTCGCCCGCGGCGGCCTTCGCTGGTCGGATCGCGCGCAGGACTACCGCACGGAAGTGCTCGGCCTCGTGAAGGCGCAGCAGGTGAAGAATTCGGTCATCGTGCCGGTCGGCGCCAAGGGCGGCTTCTATCCCAAGCAGCTTCCCGCCGGCGGCAGCCGCGATGCCGTCTTCAAGGCCGGTACGGAAGCCTACAAGACCTATATCCGCACGCTGCTTTCCGTCACCGACAACATCGTCGGTCAGGATGTGGTGCCGCCGGCCGATACGGTCCGCATCGACGGGGACGACCCCTATTTCGTCGTCGCTGCCGACAAGGGCACGGCGACCTTCTCCGACACGGCGAACGGGCTTGCCCAGGAAGCCGGATTCTGGCTCGACGACGCTTTCGCGTCCGGCGGCTCTGCCGGCTACGACCACAAGAAGATGGGCATCACCGCCCGCGGCGCCTGGGAAACCGTCAAGCGCCACTTCCGCGAGATGAACATCGACATCCAGAAGACGCCCTTCACCGTCGCCGGCGTCGGCGACATGTCGGGCGACGTCTTCGGCAACGGCATGCTCTTGTCGCGCAAGATCAAGCTCGTCGCGGCCTTCGACCACCGCGATATCTTCATCGATCCTTCGCCGGATACGGACACGTCCTTCGCCGAGCGCCGCCGCATGTTCAACCTGCCGCGTTCGAGCTGGCAGGACTACGACCGCTCGGTGCTCTCCAAGGGGGCGATGATCATCCCGCGCACGGAAAAATCCGTGACGCTGACGCCGGAAGCCCAGGCCGTGATCGGTCTCGACAAGGCCAAGGCGACGCCGTTCGAGATCATGACGGCGATCCTCAAGGCCCCCGTCGATCTGCTCTGGTTCGGCGGCATCGGCACCTATATTCGCGGCCAGAGCGAGACGGATGCGGAAGTCGGCGACCGTGCCAACGATCCGATCCGCATCGTCGGTGAGGATGTGCGCGCCAAGGTCATCGGCGAGGGCGCTAATCTCGGCGTCACCCAGCGCGGTCGCATCGCCTTCGGCCTCAAGGGCGGCCGCAGCAATTCCGACGCCATCGACAACTCGGCCGGCGTGAATTCGTCGGACGTCGAGGTCAACATCAAGATCGCGCTCGCCTCGGCCATGCGCGACGAGCGGCTGACGCGCGCCAAGCGCAACGTGCTGCTCGCCTCCATGACGGACGAGGTGGCCCATCTCGTGCTGCGCAACAACTACCTGCAGTCGCTGGCGATCTCGCTGACGGAAAAGCAGGGCGCGGCCAACCGCGCGCCGCTGACGCGCCTGATGGACCGCCTGGAGGCCGCCGGCCATCTCAACCGCAAGGTTGAGACGCTGCCGGACGACCGCACGGTCGCCGAGCGCTATCAGGCCGGCAAGCCGCTGACGCGGCCGGAGATCGGCGTGCTGCTCTCCTATGCCAAGCTGGTGCTGTTCGACGAGCTGATCCACACGGACCTGCCGGACGAGCCCTATTTCGAGCCGACGCTTTCGGGTTACTTCCCGGCCAAGATGCAGAAGGCCTATGCGGACGATATCCGCTCGCATCGCCTGCGCCGCGAGATCATCGCGACGATCCTCTGCAACGAGGTGATCAACCGCGGCGGCCCGGCCTTCATCAACACCCTGACCGACGGCACGGGCTTCGGCCCGGCCGATGCGGTGAAGGCGGCGATCATCGCCCGTGACGGCTACGGCCTTGCCGCGCTCTATGCCGGCGTCGATGCGCTGGACAACGTCGTTGCCGGCTCGGTGCAGAACGACCTCTATGAAGAGATCGGCCGCATCTACGCTTCCGTCACCGGCCTGCTCTTGACGACGGGCGCGGTTGCCGGCCCGCTGGAGCAGGCGGTTCACAAGCTGAAGCAGGCGCTGAAGCAGCTTCGTCCGAACCTTGCGACGCTGGTTTCGGAGGCTGCGGCCGACGAGGCGCGCCGCAAGGCCCATGCCTATGAGGACGAAGGGGTGCCGGCGGAACTGGCGGAAGAGATCGCCACGCTCTCCACGCTCACCTTCGTGCCCGAGGTGATGCTGATCGCGGCCGCCACCGGCGACACGCTCGGCAAGACGGCGCAGACCTTCGCCGGCATCAGCTCCGCGCTGAATATCGGCCGTCTGCTCTCGGCGGCAGGCCGTATCCCGACCGGCGATCTCTACGAGGCCCTCGCCCTCCAGCGCAGCCTCACCGATATCGCCAATGCCCGCCGCGACCTTTCCAGCGCCGTGCTGATCCGCCACAAGGGCGACAAGGCCCCCCTTGCCGCCTGGCAGCAGGCGGAGAAGGAACGGCTTGCCCGCGTGACGGCGAACCTCTCGGCGCTGACGGAAACGGGCGAGGCCACGCTGGCCAAGGTCAGCGTCGCCGCCGGCATCCTGAGCGACCTTGCACAGGAAAGGGCGAAGTGAGACAGTCCGCTGCCGGCTGATGGGGCCATGTTTCCATCAGCCGGACGGACGGGCGCATGATCGTTGCCCCACAGCAAAGGAGGGGCAATGACGGTCGCCACGGAAAGCCGGGAGCCAAGCACAAGCCGTCTCGGCATAACGGGCTGGATGCTGTTCGACTGGGCGGCTCAGCCCTTTTTCACGGTCATCACCACCTTCATTTTCGGCCCCTATCTCGTCTCGCGCCTCACGGAGGACCATGCGGCGGGCCAGGCGGCCTGGAGCTACACGCTCACCATTGCCGGCATCGCCATCGCCCTGCTCGCTCCCGTCATGGGGTCCATCGCCGATGCGTCGGGTGCGCGAAAACCCTGGATCGCTGCCTTTGCGGTGGTGAAGATCCTGTCGCTCGCCGCCCTCTGGCAGGCGGCGCCCGGCAGCAGCCTGCCCTTCGCCATGGCGATGATCGTGCTTGCGACCGTCGCGGCGGAATTCTCCATCGTCTTCAACGATTCGATGATGCCCCGGCTGGTGAAGCCGGAGGATACGGGACGTATCTCCAATATCGCCTGGGGCCTCGGTTATCTCGGCGGCATGATCGTGCTGATCGCCGTCGTCGCCCTGCTTGCCGCCAATCCCGAAACGGGCAGGACCGCCATCGGTATCTCGCCGCTCTTCGGCCTCGATCCCGCGACCGGCGAGGATGCACGCATCACCGGGCCGATTTCGGCGGCGTGGTATTTCGTCTTCATCCTGCCGATGTTCCTGTTCACGCCGGACCAGAGCAAGGGCCTGCCCATCGCGGCCGCCGTGCGCGCCGGCTTTTCCGATCTTTCCGCGACGCTGCGCGACCTGAAGAACAAGCCGGGCATCCTGCGCTTCCTCGTCGCCCGCATGATCTACCAGGACGGCGTCAACGGCCTGCTCGCGCTCGGCGGCACGTTTGCGGCCGGCATGTTCGCCTGGCAGACCTTCGAACTCGGCATCTACGGCATCATCCTCAATGTCGTCGCCATCGGCGGCTGCCTCTATGCCAGCCGGCTGGACAAGCGCCTCGGTTCGAAGACCGTCGTCGTCATGAGCCTCGTCTGCCTGACGTTCGCCACCGTCGGCATCGTCTCCACCGGCCCCGGCTTCACGCTCTTCGGCCTCATCCCCCTGCCCACCGCCGATAGCGGCGGCCTTTTCGGCACGGCGGCGGAGAAGGCCTATATCGTCTATGGCCTGCTGATCGGCGTCGCCTTCGGCCCGGTGCAAGCCTCGGCGCGCTCCTATCTCGCAAGAAGCATTCATCCGAACGAGGCCGGCCGCTATTTCGGCCTCTATGCCCTCTCGGGCCGGGCGACGTCCTTCCTCGCCCCGCTCTCGGTCGCGCTCATCACCTCGGCCACGGGCTCTGCCCGTCTCGGCATGATGGCGCTGATCGCCTTCCTCGTCGTCGGCTTCCTGCTTCTGCTGCGCACGCCCTACCCGGCCGCCAAAGTCGAAGCCTGAAACGCAAAACGCCCCTTTCGGGGCGTTTCGATCAGGTAAAGCCAAGGCTCAGTGGCGGAAGTGGCGCATGCCGGTGAAGACCATGGCGACACCCGCCTCGTCTGCTGCGGCGATGACTTCCGCATCGCGCATCGAGCCGCCGGGCTGGATGACGGCCGTTGCGCCGGCGGCGATCGCCGAGAGGAGACCGTCCGCGAAGGGCAGGAAGGCTTCGGAGGCGACGGCGGAGCCGCGCGTCAGCGGCTCGGCAAGGCCCATGGCCTTTGCGGCTTCCTCGGCCTTCAGGCCGGCGATGCGGGCGGAATCGACGCGGCTCATCTGGCCGGCGCCGATGCCGGCGGTCTGGCCGTCCTTGGCATAGACCACGGCATTCGACTTGACGTGCTTGGCGACCTTGAAGGCGAACTTCATGTCCACAAGCTCCTGCGCCGTCGGCGCGCGCTTGGTCACGACCTTCAGCTCCAGGTCCTCGACCATGCCATTGTCGCGGCTCTGCACCAGCAGGCCGCCGGAAACGGTCTTGGCGGAAAGGCCGGGCACGCGCGGGTCCGGCAGCGCGCCCGTCACCAGCAGGCGCAGGTTCGGCTTGGAAGCGATGATGGCGCGGGCCGTCTCGTCCGCGTCCGGCGCGATGATGACCTCGGTGAAGAGCTTTACGATTTCCTCCGCCGTCTCGCCGTCCAGCGTCGAATTGAGCGCGATGATGCCGCCGAAGGCCGAGACCGGATCGCAGGCGAGCGCCCGCGCATAGGCGTCCTTCAGCGTCTTGCCGGTGGCGACGCCGCAGGGATTGGCGTGCTTGATGATCGCGCAGGCCGGGCCGTTCTCCGGCAGGAACTCGGCGACCAGCTCGAAGGCGGCGTCCGTGTCGTTGATATTGTTGTAGGAGAGTTGCTTGCCCTGCAGCAGCGTCGCGGTGGCGACGCCGGGGCGGTTTTCGCCGGTGACGTAGAACCCCGCCTTCTGGTGCGGGTTCTCGCCGTAGCGCATCTCCTCTTTCAGCACGCCGCCGAGAACGCGGTGGCGCGGCATGGCGATATCCAGCGCCTCGGCGAACCAGTTGGAGATCGCCGCGTCATAGGCCGCGGTGCGGGCATAGGCCTTGGCGGCCATGCGCTGGCGGAAGGCATAGGAGGTCGAACCGTCGGCCAGCTCCTCCAGCAGGGCGGAATAGTCGGCCGGGTCGGTGAGGATGGTCACATAGGCATGGTTCTTGGCCGAGGCGCGGATCATGGCGGGGCCGCCGATATCGATATTCTCGACCGTCGTCGGATAGTCGCCGCCCTTGGCGCGCACTTCCTCGAAGGGATAGAGGTTGATGACCGCAAGATCGATCGCGCCGATGCTATGCGCCTTCATCGCCTCGACATGCTCGGCATCGTCGCGGATCGCCAGCAGGCCGCCATGAACGGAAGGGTGCAGCGTCTTGACGCGGCCGTCCATGATCTCGGGGAAGCCCGTGACTTCCGAAACGTCCGTCACCTCGAGGCCCGCATCGCTGAGCGCCTTGTGCGTGCCGCCGGTTGAGAGCAGGCGCACGCCCTTTTCGGCAAGCGCCCTGGCAAGCTCGACGACGCCGGCCTTGTCGGAGACCGACAGCAGCGCGGTGCGCACGGCGACGCGATCGGGGGCGGGAATTTTCTTGGAAATGACGGCCATGGGGACGCTCCGTTCTGGCAGGCCCGGGAGGAGGGCCGGATGGTCATGCGCCCCGTTATCACAGGCATGGCGCGGAGAAAACCGCGAAAGGGCGCAATGGCGGCGGAAGGGAAGCGCCTGCGCCGGAAATGTTCCAGAGTCTGCCTGGTTCAGATTGAACCAGGCAGACTCTGGATTTCCTTGTTTTCGTTTGTCTGATCGGGAAAACCGGTTCCCACTTTTCCCTGACAAACTCTAGCGCCGCCGCACCAGCGACCACTGCACTTCCGGCGTCGTGCCGAGCGGCATGGTGAGGGTCAGTTGCCGGGAGGCCCGCACGCCCGAGGGATCGGCGAAGAAGACGTCGTCTTCCTCCTCCACCGGCACATCCAGGCATGTCAACGCCCAGGCCTCGCCGTCGGGCGCCACCAGCCGCGCCTCGTTTTCCGTGGCGGGATAGATCTGGATCGCCGGATGGATATGGAACCGCACCACCGCGATGCCCTCGACCGGCGCATTCGGATTCCCGGGCTTCAGGAAACGCTCGCGTCCGCGGATCTCATTG
>APMI01000012.1_pt1 | contig 37104 bp, 43 predicted proteins | sample 667938 | NCBI WGS metagenome assembly APMI01 (sample SAMN01084076, study PRJNA167559) | wastewater metagenome | biome: Wastewater | place: Denmark: Ejby Moelle, Odense | collected 2011-11-28
ACACTTATCGTCGTCGTCGTGGCCACCGCCAGTTTGAAACTACTGTTAAAATTACTGCGGTTCACGCATAATAAAGGATATTTGTCATGGCACATAAGAAGGCTGGTGGTTCATCCCGTAACGGTCGCGATTCAGAATCAAAACGCTTAGGCGTAAAAAAATACGGCAACGAAAATGTTGTTGCTGGAAATATTTTGGTTCGTCAACGCGGCACAAAGTTTTTCGCTGGTGATAATGTTGGCATGGGCAAAGATCATACTTTGTTCGCAACTGCTAACGGTAAAGTCGAATTCCGCGAAAAAGCAAATAAGCGCACCTTCATTTCTGTTGTTGTGCCTCAAGCTGCGGAATAATCACTTTTTACAATTTTGAAAAAATGGGGCGGTAATACGCCCCTTTTTTATTTTCAGAACTAATTATATCACGATGTCACCCCGCATTTATTGCGGGGTCTCTTATAATAAGATAGACACTTTTGCTATATATTGGGTTTAAATACAGGATGACATTTAAACCTGTTAAGGCTATATAAAACCATGAAATTCCTTGATCTTGTTAAAATTTATGTAAAATCCGGTGATGGTGGGGCTGGCTCTAAATCATTTCGCCGTGAGAAATTCATTGAATATGGCGGTCCTGATGGTGGCGACGGCGGCAGAGGTGGGGACATTATATTCGAGGCGGCGGACGGCCTTAACACCCTTATTGATTATCGCTATGCACCGCATATCATGGCTGAAAACGGCAAAAAGGGACAAGGACGCCAATTACACGGCGCAAGTGCACCACCAAAAATCCTAAAAGTTCCGGTTGGCACTGAAATCCTTGATGAAGATAAAGAAACCATTATCGCCGATTTATCAAAATTAGGTGATAGAATAACCTTCTTAAAAGGCGGCAATGGCGGTTGGGGCAATGTGCATTTTAAATCAAGCGTGAACCAAGCGCCCGATTATGCCAATCCTGGTCTTCCCGGCGAAGAAAAATGGATATGGCTACGGCTTAAATTGATTGCTGACGCCGGTCTTATTGGTTTACCTAATGCCGGAAAATCTACATTCCTAAGCGTGGTTACCAAGGCGACCCCAAAAATCGCCGATTATCCGTTTACCACCATTCACCCAAATCTTGGCGTTGCCTATTTGGGCCCCGAATCAAATTTTATCATTGCTGATATTCCAGGATTAATTGAGGGGGCGGCACAAGGTGCAGGTCTTGGGACAAGGTTCTTGGGGCATGTGGAACGTTGTGCAATCTTGCTCCACCTCATTGATGGAACAGAGGATGACATTGTAAAAGCCTATACAACTGTGCGCAATGAATTAGAGGGATATTCCGATGAATTGGGCGGCAAGCCTGAAATTATCGCTATAAACAAAATCGATTCGCTTCTCCCCGAAGAACAAGAAGAAAAAAAAGCGGCATTAGAGGCGGCAACGGGCAAAAAAGTTTATCTTATTTCTGCAATTTCACATAATGGCTTAAAAGAAGTGCTTGCGCTTTTATTTGAAGAAATTAAAAAGCGGCGTATTAAAGACACTGTACCAGAAATTGAAGAAGACACCCCCCAAGAATGGCAACCATAGACCGAACAAATTTGGATGAAACCAGTAAATTACAACATTCAAAACGTGTTGTGATTAAATGCGGCTCGTCACTTTTGGTGGATACATCATCGGGAAAAGTGCGCGGTGAATGGCTTAAATCCCTTGCTAATGACATTAAAACCTTGCTTGAAAATGGCACTGAGGTTTTGGTTGTAAGCTCTGGCGCGGTGGCGATGGGGCGCAAGATTCTTGGGCTAAAAAAGAAAACTAAAATTGAAGAAAAGCAGGCCGCCGCCGCCACTGGGCAAGTGGAATTAATGAAGGCATGGCAAGATGCCTTGGGTGGCTTTAATCTTCATTGTGCGCAGTCACTTTTGACCGCCTATGATACCGAACGCCGCCGCAACTGGCTTAATGCGCGCGCAACATTTGATACATTGCTTTCACTTGGTATTGTGCCGATTATTAATGAGAATGACACCATTGCCACCGAAGAAATTCGTTATGGTGATAATGACCGTTTGGCGGCGCGTGTGGCGCAAATGGTGGGTGCGGATTATCTTCTGCTTTTAAGCGACATTGACGGTCTTTATACTGCTGATCCACGCTCAAACCCAAAGGCGCGGCATATTCCATTGGTACAGGCAATTACGCCAGAAATTGAAAAAATGGCCGGTGGCTCAAATGCAGAAGCTGGCGTTGGTTCTGGCGGGATGAAAACAAAAATCGATGCCGCAAAAATCGCAATTTCCCAAGGTTGCAACGTTATGATTCTTGATGGGCGTGACAAAAGCCCGATTGCACGCGCTTTGGCGGGCGATAAATCGACAACATTTGCGGCACAGCTTGACCCGCAAACCGCACGCCTTGCATGGCTTAGACATAATCTAAAGCCACAGGGGGCGTATGTGGTTGATGACGGGGCGGCAGGGGCATTAAAAAAAGGCGGCAGCCTTTTACCTGTTGGTGTCAAAGAGGTCGAAGGTAGCTTTGAACGTGGCGACGCGGTTGCCATTAAATCACCCGATGGCAAAATCATTGCCCGTGGTTTGTCCGCCTATAATGCCCATGATGCACAAATGATTATGGGTAAAAAATCGGGCGAGATTGAGGAAATATTGGGCTATTCCGGCCGTCCTGCGCTGGTTCACCGTGATGATATGGTTGCGGAATAAATTATAATAATCCCCGCAATAAATGCCTAAACTATCATATGCCTTTCATCAGGAGGTAATATGAAAGGCTATAAAACCCTTGCCGCATCGGCATTAATCACAATCATCGGCAGCTTGCAACAAATTGGCGTTATCAATCTTGTTCCCGAACATTTCCAAGGCGTGGCAATTGCCACTATCGGCCTTGTTATGGCGGGTTTAAGATTAGTGACAAACAGTCCGGCATTAAAAAAATAAATCCTGTCATACCGGAATTTCCAAAGGAAATGTCCGGTATCTCGGCGGTGTATTCACGAGATGCCGGATAAATCCATGGGATTTTCCGGCATGACAGTATAACTGGTAAAAATCATAATAAGACATTGCAACCAATGCCATTTTTTGCAATCTGAAAATATGGAGAGCAAAAAATGGCATATTGGCTTATAAAATCTGAACCCAATGTATGGTCATGGGATCAACAAGTGGCAAAAGGTGATGAGGGGGAGGCTTGGACAGGCGTAAAAAACTACCTTGCCCGCAACAATATGCGCGCCATGAAATTGGGCGACAAGGCATTTTTCTATCATTCCAATATTGGTAAAGAAATTGTCGGCATTTGCGAAGTATGTCAGGAAATCTTCCCCGACCCAACTGATGAAAAATGGGAATGCGTTAAATTTCGCGCGGTTAAAAAATTGCAACGCCCATACAGCCTTGAAGAAGCAAAAAATAACCCAAAACTTGCGAATATGGCACTTGTAAAAATGACCCGCCTTTCGGTTCAACCAGTAACCGAAGATGAGTGGGATGAGGTTTTGCAAGAAGTAGGGAAATAATTACGAATTACGAATTACGAATTACGAAGTTTGGATGGTTATGGCAGAAAAATACAACCTTATTCAAGAAAGAAGTTTTAAATTTGCTGTGCGGATATATCGCCTGTCTCAATATTTGCTTCTTGACCACAAAGAGTTCGTGCTGTCAAAGCAAATTCTAAAAAGCGGAACCAGTATTGGCGCGAATGTTGAAGAAGCAATTGGCGGACAAACGCGAGCAGATTTTTTTTGCAAAAATTACAATCGCTTATAAGGAGGCGCGTGAAACACAATATTGGGTTAAATTACTTCGCGAAGTTAATTTAATTGATGATGCAATGTTTAAATCAATAAACGATGATTGTTCTGAAATATGTAATATTCTTGCAAAAATACAAAAAACCGTGAAAAGTAATCCGTAATCCGTAATCCGTAATCCGTAATCCGTAATCCGTAGTTTTTACTGCTCTACCCGTTTTCGTTCTTGCCCCAATGCACCAAGGGATTCGCCGCCTGCGGATGAGAAAAATTGCGCAAGGTTTTCATAAAACATTGCCATGGTTTGGCTATCCGGGCGGTTTAGATCGTCAATGGTTGGAAGTGGGTTAAGTGGCATTCCTTCATGGGCTTTATTCATAAATTCTGACCAGATTATCGCCGGCAATGTGCCACCCGAAACCCCGTTCATGGGTTTAAATTCATCATTACCTACCCAAACCCCACAAATAATGTCGGCGGTATAGCCAACAAACCACGCATCGCGGAAGTTTTGTGATGTTCCGGTTTTACCCGCCGCCTCGCGCCCATTGGCAAGCTGTGCGCGATGACCAGTACCAAAGGCAATAACATCGCCCAACATCGCAGTCATTTGCCGCGCTTTTAACGGGTCATAAACTTGGGTCGGGGCGTGGCTTTTGCGTTCATAGGCAATGGTGTTGCGCGTAGTATCAACCCGCTCGATTAAATATGGTTCAACCCGAACCCCATCATTGGCAAGCGTGGCATAGGCCCTTGTCATATCCATTAATGTCACTTCGCCAGCACCAAGGGCGATTGATGGGTGTTTTGGTAATTGGCTTTCAATGCCCAAACGCTGCGCCGTGCCAATGACACGGTCAATCCCGATTTGCACCGCAAGTTCGACCGCAACAGTATTGATTGATTTCGTCAATGCGGTTGAAAGTGTAACTTTGCCAGAATAGGTTTTGCCAAAGTTTTGTGGCTTCCAGCCATTGATATTAATTGGCTTGTCTTCTTTGATGGTGTTGGGCGTCATACCCATTTCAAGTGCGGCGGCATAAACAAGTGGTTTAAAGGTTGAACCTGGTTGGCGCTTGGCCTGTGTTACGCGGTTAAACTGGCTTTGCTTATAAGAGCGCCCACCAACAATTGCCAAAATCCGCCCTTGCTTATCAATCGCAATTAATGCCGCCTGATTAACACCAGAGCCAGCGTTTTTTGCCAAGATTTTTTGAATGGTTTCAACCGCATCTTGTTGAATGCGTGGGTCAATAGTTATTCTTGCGATGCGATCAGGTGAGATTGGCGGGTCAAGCGTATCAATTTCTTTCGCTGCCATATCAACAGCATAGGCAAGCTCACCCTCATCAGGGTCGGGAGTAGTTTTTACGACTACTGGCTCTTTGGCAACATCTGCGGCAAGTTGCGGGGTGATGAAATGTGCATCAACCATTCTTTGTAAAACTACGGCGCGCCTATCAAGTGCGGGCTTGGCGGTTATATCGATTGATAACCGCCCTGGCGCCTTTGGAAGCCCCGCGAGCATGGCAGCCTCACCAAGAGTGAGTTCTTGCGGTTTTTTTGAAAAATAACGCCATGCAGCGGCATCAATACCATAGGCATTATTACCAAAATAAATTCGATTTAAATAAACCTCTAGGATTTTCTTTTTGGGAAACTTGCTATCAATTTGCCACGCCAGAACCATTTCTTGTGCCTTGCGCTTTATGGTTTGGTGTGGGTTTAAGAATACGTTTTTAACAAGCTGTTGGGTGATGGTTGATGCGCCTTGAACTGTGTGTCCGGCGGCAATGTTTTTAACTAGGGCGCGCCCCACGCCAACAAAATCAACGCCTTTATGTTCAAAAAATCGTGCATCCTCTACGGCAAGAAATGGGGTAATAACGCGCGCCGGCAATTCATCAATTGGCACACGCCTTCCAAAACGTGGCCCACGCAAAGCGATGGTGCGCCCTTGGGAATCAACAACTTCTAACGATGATGGTCGGTTGGAAACCCATAATTCTTGTTCAGAGCTAACGCTTGGCATATCGCCAAATAAATAATTAAATCCCAAAATTCCGCCGCCAATCATGCAGCCCCATAACAGCCCCCAGAATAGGATGCTTAATAATTGCATGCGAACATTTTTACGCCGCTTGGCTTCCATTAAATCGGCGCGGTAAACGTGGTTTTCAGGCTTTTTCATCAGGTAAAATTTAATATAGTGATTCATCAAAGCTAAAACAGTTTTTGCGGATAATTTGGATTTATAAAACCATAACGCATTGAAAATAAACAATTATGGGTTTGAATAATCTTTTTTAATCACCGCCCATAAGCATCGCATCCATAATCACACGGTTCAATGAGTGATGATTATGGAAAAAAATCTTGAAAGAATTGCCCAAAAACGACGTGAGCGCGACCTCTTATTTGCCGCGCTTGAACGCAAACTTGATCGCATCCTTGCCGCCACCGAAGCGAAAGGAATTATTGGGCAACATACCGCTGCACCGCCTCGAAATGTTGATGCAGGATTGGCGGTTTTGGGCGCGCCTTGCACAAATGCCACCAATGGGCAATTGGCGGACGTGGCTCTTTATGGGCGGTCGCGGTGCGGGAAAAACCCGCGCCGCCGCCGAATGGGTGACTGATATGGTCGCACAAGGTTATGCAAGCTCAATCGCGCTTATTGGTGCAACTTTGGGCGATGTTCGCAATGTTATGGTTGGTGGTAAATCTGGCTTGTTGGCAATTGCGCCACCAGAACTTGCCCCAAAATATGAGCCGTCAAAACGGATTTTAACATGGGCTAATGGCGCAATTGCCTATGCCTATTCTGCCGAAGTTCCCGACAGTTTGCGTGGGCCACAGTTTGACCTTGCTTGGGGGGACGAACTTGCGGCATGGGCGGATGGGGACGCGGTTTTGGATGTTTTGCGTCCGGCACTTCGGTTGGGCGAAAATCCAAAAGTTGTTTTAACCACTACCCCACGCCCAGTGCCATGGGTCAAGGATTTATTGCTTGATGAAACCTGCGTAATTACCCGTTCATCAACCCGTGACAATGCCGCCAATTTGGCAAAAGGCGTGGTCGATGATTTGGAAAGACGTTTTGATAACAGCATTTGGGCGCGGCAAGAATTATTCGGCGAATTAATTGAAGATCCCGAAGGGGCATTATGGTCACGCGATGATATTAAACGTGCGCGTGCTTTGCCAAAAGCCCATGATTTTGACACCATTTTAATTGCGGTTGATCCACCGGCTACCAAGGGCAAAAATGCTGATGCTTGTGGGATAATTATTGCCGGAAAAAATGGCAAGAACGCGTGGGTTATCGATGATTTAACTACCCAAGGACAAGCGCCCAATGAATGGGCGGCGGTAATTGCAAAGGCCTATGAAAAATATGCCGCCAATTACATCCTTGCCGAGGGTAATCAGGGCGGGGAGATGGTGCGCGAAATCATCAAATTGCAATCCCCCGAGGCGATGGTCAGGCTGGTGCATGCGTCAAAATCGAAACGAGTGCGCGCCGAACCAGTGGCACTTTTATACGCGCAAAACCGTATTTGCCACAACCGCCATTTCCCCGCCCTTGAAGACGAGATGTGTTCATTCGGTACACAGAATTTTCGCGGTAGCCCCAATCGTATGGATGCCCTTGTCCATGCGCTAACACATCTTTTGTTGGTGCAAAAATCCAATCCCAAAATCAGACCAATTTAAAGGGAAATCAAAATGTTTTCATTTGCAAAAAGAAAAAATGCCCAAACAGAAGCTAAGAATAATTCATTTCTTGCCTTTGCAAACCTTGGTAATCCGGTTTGGACACCGCGTGATTATGGTGCTTTGGCACGTGAAGGTTATCGCCAAAATCCGATTGCCTATCGTTGCGTAAGAATGATTGCCGATGCGGTCGCATCAATTCCTTTGGTTTTAAAAGATAAAGAAGGCAAAACCCATCCCTATCAGTCATTGATTGATAAACCAAATTTTGAACAAACTTATAGCGAGCTTGCCGAAGCCTTTATCGGGCATTTGCAAATTGCGGGTAATGCCTATCTTGAAATTGTGGCAATTGATAATATCCCCAAGGAATTAATTGCCCTGCGCCCCGATACAATGCGAATTATCAAGGGGCAGAATGGCTGGATAATCGGTTGGGAACAACAAATCGGCACTGTTAAACGTCGTCTTTGGCGCGATATGGTAACAGGTCGGTCACAAGCTTTACACCTTAAAACCTTTAATCCTTGTGATGATTTATATGGCCAAAGCCCGATCGAACCCGCCGCCACCGCAATTGATATTCATAATGCGGGTGGGGCGTGGAATAAGGCATTAATTGATAATGCCGCCCGCCCATCGGGTGCATTGGTTTATCGTGGTCAAAATGGCATGGAGCGCCTTTCGGATGAGCAATTTGAACGCCTAAAGGCCGAGCTAACCCTTGCCCATACTGGTGCAAATAATGCGGGGCGCCCTTTATTGCTTGAAGGCGGTCTTGAATGGTCGCCAATGTCATTATCCCCACAAGAAATGGATTTTGTGGAGGCCAGAAGGCAGGCTTCGCGTGATATTGCCCTTGCCTTTGGAGTGCCACCAATGTTGCTTGGCATCCCTGGCGATAATACTTATTCAAACTATAAAGAGGCCAATAACGCTTTTTATCGCCAAACCATTATTCCACTGGTTAATAAATTTTCTGCGGCTTTGGCGGGGCTTTTAAATGGATGGACAGAAGCCGCCGTTTTCATCACCGCCAATTTCGATGCCGTAAACGCACTTGGTACAGAGCGCGACAGCCTTTGGGCGCGTCTAGATAATGCAACATTTCTTACAGATGCCGAAAAGCGCAAACTTGCGGGGCTTGAATGATGGAAAAATATTTCGATTCCCGCATCAATCTTGCCTTTATTTTTGCGGTTTTATTGCAGGCAATAACCGCATTCATCTGGATTGGTGGCGCTGCCGAGCGGTTAGATAGTTTTGAAATTCGCCTCAATCAACAAGCCCCCATCAATGAGCGCATGGCACGCATAGAAGCCGAAATGCAGGCCGCCCGCCAAAGCCTTAATCGTATTGAAGACAGGTTGGATAAAGGAACTAATAAATGAGTTTTTTGCAAATCGCGGGCTATGCGAGCCTGTTTGGTATCAAGGATTTGGCGGGGGATATTGTTGAACGCGGGGCATTCGCCAACAGCCTTAAACAATTACCCGCAGGGTCGGTGCGCATGCTTTATCAACATAATGGCAACCGCCCAATTGGCGAGTGGACAAAACTTTTTGAAGATGAAATCGGCCTTTGGGCAGAAGGGCTAATTTATGACGCAAATGATGATGCCGCACATGCGCAATCAATGGTGAAATCAGGGCAGATGGACGGGCTTTCAATTGGCTTTCGTACCCTTGATTTCACCCCCGCAAATGGCGGTCGCATTCTAAAAGAAATTGATTTGCGGGAAATTTCCTTGGTGGCGTTTCCGATGTTGCCGCGCGCCCGCCTGAAAACCATCAATCAATCTATCGCAGCATAAGAGGAGTTATTAATGCAGGATATTGAAAATAAAAGTGCGCCCAATCCAAAGGCCGCGCGTGACGAAATCATGAAAACATTTGAGGCATTCAAAGCCGCTAATGATGAAAGGCTTCATAGTCTTGAACACAAAATTGCCCCCCATAAAGTTAATTATGATGTCTTGTTGGAAGAAAAGGTTGATCGTATTGATCGCGCCTTGTCACAAGCCCAAGCAAGCCTTGACAGGCTGGCACTTATTGGCGCCCGCCCACAAGCAAGCGCGGAGGGTGAACAAAAATCGGCGCATAATCAGGCATGGTCGCAATTCATGCGCCGTGGTGATGAAAATGCCTTGCACCGTGTTGAGGAAAAATCATTGTCGGCAACTGTTGCTTCAGATGGCGGCCATGTTGCCCCCGCCGAAGTGCAAGCAGTAATTGAACGTGTACTTTCAAATATTTCGCCAATGCGCAAAATTGCAAGTGTGCGTCCAACCAATTCAGGGACGTTTAAAAAGCCAATTGCAACCACTGCTGCGGCGGTGGGTTGGGTTGCCGAAACCGGTGCGCGTGCGCAAACCAATACCCCAAGCCTTGATTTATTGGCATTTCCAATTGGTGAGATTTATGCAATGGCGGCCGCCACCCAAACCCTGCTGGATGATGCGGCGGTTGATATTGATGCGTGGCTTGCAGGTGAAATCGCCCAAAGTTTTGCGACCGCTGAAAGTGCCGCCTTTATTACTGGTGATGGTACAAATAAACCAAAAGGGATTGCCGCATATAATGTGGTTGCGGATGCGACCCAAACCTATGGCTCTTTGGGATATATCGCAACTGGTGCGGCGGGTGCGTTTGCGGCGACCAATCCGGTCGATAAATTAGTTGATTTAACCTATGCCCCACGCACACCATACCGCGCCAATGCGTCATTCTTAATGAACCGCCGCACATTGGGGCAAGTGCGCAAATTCAAAGACAGCACTGGGCAATATATTTGGCAGCCGTCACTCATTGCGGGGCAACCAACCACTTTGCTTGGCTATAATGTCTATGAAGCCGAAGATATGGCAGATGTGGCGGCAAACAGCCTTTCAATCGCTTTTGGCGATTTTGAAAAAGGCTATTTGATTGTCGATAGAACCGATATTCGCGTGCTTAGAGATCCATATTCCAACAAGCCTTATGTCCTGTTTTATGTAACCAAGCGCGTAGGCGGTGGTGTGCAGGATTATGACGCGATTAAATTCCTTAAATTTGCTGCTTCCTAGGTGATAAATGACGAATATTGTTTTGGTGCCGCCATCTGAACTTCCGCTTTCTTTGGATGAGGTGAAAACCTATCTAAGAATTGGCACAGACGGCGATGATAATATGCTTTTGCTATTGTTAAAGGCGGCGGTGGAATTGGTGGAGGCACGTAGTGCCACTGCCCTTATCACCCGAAAACTGCGCCAAAACATTTCGGCAAAGGAAATAGAGCGGGCGGTCTATTTAGCGGGGCAAAGCGGGCAAAAGCCGTATTTAAGGCCTGATTACCGCAATGTTACGGCGATTGAAGCGGTTAGAAATTCCATAAATGGGATTATGACTACGGCAAACGACCTTATAGATTTGCAGGATAATTTATTCTATCTCAACCGATATAGTGAAGGTCTGGAAATTGATTATTTTGCCGGTTTTTCCGATGCGGCATCCGTTCCCGATACTTATAAATTGGAAATTTTAGAAGAAATAAACCGCGCAATTCAAACCCGTGACGGGGATATCCAAAAGCCAAACCTAAATAATGGGGTGCGGCTATGATTGCGGTTCAAGAATTAATCACCTCTTCCCTAAAGTCCGATGCGGGTATCCGGTCCGCATTGGGTAACCCCGCCCGCATTTATGATGCACCCGTCAAACACGCGCTTATGCCCTTTGCAGTTTGGCGCAGGTGGGAACAAAAACCTGTGGCGGGCGATTATGAAGGGGCAATTGAATATACCGCCACCATTGAAATCACCTGTAAAAACAACGGTATTGACGATGCCAAAACGGCGGTGGCGGCAATTCAAAAATGGGCAATCAATGCCAAACCAGAAGACGAACAAACCAAAATCATTCTTATCATGACCAATTATGCCGATGTTTACCGCGCCATAGATGGGCGAACTTTTTTGGGTGTCGTGCGGCTTAAAATTTTGGTTGCATAAACATTTTTCTCCTCCCCTGTGAGCGTAGCGAACGGGGGAGGGGGCAATTAATCCCCACCCTATAATCAAAGGATATACAATGACACTCCAAGCAGCAAGAGACATTCTCTTGAAAATCTCTGATGGGGCGGAAACCCCAAATTTTATAACTATCGGTGGTTTGCGGGCGCGTACCATTGCGCTTTCTGCTAAGGCAATTGATGGTACGGCATCGGATTCGGCGGGTAATTGGCGCGAACTTTTGCCCAATGCAGGTTTAAAGGAAGTTTCGGTTACGGGTTCTGGCGTGTTCAAAGACACAGCCGCCGATGAAATTGTCCGCGCCGCATTTTTCAACCAGGATGCCCGTATCTGGCGGCTTGTTATCCCTAGTTTCGGGCAACTCGAAGGGCTGTTTATAATTTCAAATCTTGAATATGGCGGCAATTATGACGGTGAGGCAAACTTCTCCATGACCCTTAATTCAGCGGGGCAAATTGGGTTTAATATACTATGATTATCAATCAAAAACGTGGTGAAGTGGCAATCGAAATTAATGGCAAAGCCCAAAAACTTTGCCTTACTTTGGGGGCATTAGCAGAGCTTGAGACCGCATTTTCCGCCCAAAGCCTTCAAGATTTGGGGCAAAAAATGGGGAATTTGGGCGCACAAGAAATTCTAATCGTGTTGATGATTTTATTAAAAGGCGGTGGCGAATTGTTTGAGCTTGAAACCCTTAAAAATTCCGACCTTAACCCCAAAATTGCCGCGCAAAAAATTGCCGAATGTTTTGAAAAATGCACATAGAGCAATCACGAAATTATTGGGCGCAAATGATACGTTTTGCCTTATCCATCGGCATGATGCCCCGCGAATTTTGGCAATTATCGGTTTTGGAATGGAAAATGCTGGTGGGGGAAAATTCCCAATCTTTAAGTCGCCCTGAATTTGAAAAATTATTGAAAGAATTTGATAATGACACAAGATAATCAATATCAAAAAAGTGCCGAAGATTTGGGTAATCTCGCACAGTCTGCCGATGAAAATGCGGCATTAATTTCCCGCGCCTTCGACAAGGTTGGCAGTGATATTTCCAAAAGCCTTGGGTCGGCGGCGCGTTCTGGTGAATTGTCGGTTAAAACTATGGCGCAGGCAATTTTGCGTGATTTATCAAATATCGCGATTAATCAATATGTCACCAAGCCGATTGAGGGGGTGGTTTCGGCATTTGCCACGAATTTTGGATCGCGTGCCGGTGGCGGTAGTGTGAATATTGGTGGCGCATATTTGGTCGGTGAAAATGGCCCTGAAATGTTTGTCCCTAAAACTGCTGGCACAATTCAAAATGAACTATCCCAACCCATTAATATCAATATCCATGTGGGGCAGGGTGGAAATTTATCTGATGTTAAACGTTCGGCAAATCAGATTTCAACCGCTTTGGCGCGTGCCGTGAACAAAGGAAGGAATGGTTTATGAGCTTTCATGACGTTACCTTTCCAATGCGCATCGCACGCGGGGCAATTGGCGGCCCCATGCGCCGCACCAATATTGTAACCCGCAAAAATGGCAAAGAAATTCGTATAAGCGCGAATGCCAATTCATTGCGACATTGGCAAATTTCTTCAAAAAACGCCGATTTAAATGATCTATCAGCCATAGTTGATTTCTATGAGGCGCGCATGGGGCAGTTGTTTTCATTCCGCTTTCGCGACCCGTTTGATAATAAATCTTGCGCCCCAAATCATAGCCACAACAAAAATGATCAAAAAATTGGGGTTGGTGATGGTGTGAATAAATCATTTCAACTTGTAAAAAATTATGGTGATACGGCAAATATCTATTCCCGCAAAATCACCAAGCCGGTTCCAAGTTCGGTTATGGTTGCAATTGACGGTGTTTTGAAAACAGATGGTCTTGCAATTGATTATTTGACCGGAATTATAAATTTCACCAATGCCCCAAATTTGGGTGCGATTATAAGTGCGGGCTTTGAATTTGATTGTGTTGCCCGCTTTGATAATGAGCAATTGGAACTATCACTTGATGGGCAGACCAACGGGCATATTTCCGACATCTTGATAAAAGAGGTGTTGCAATGAAAAACCTGTCACCATCTTTTTTACAAAGCCTTGGACGCACAAGTCAAACCTTGGCATATGGCTATATTTTAACCCGTAATGATGGGGTTAAAGTTTATTTTTCTGGGCATGATTGCGACATTATTATTGATGGAAATTTATTCATTGCCGCCAATTCGCTTGATATTGGTTATGGTGAAAAGCAATCTGGATTTGCTAATGACAATGGTATTTTATTCGGCGGTTTTGATATTGGCATTATCGAAGAAGTCGACATAAAACTTGGAAAATGGGATAGTGCAAAAGTTGAAATAATCCTGTTTGATTGGCAAAATACAAATAATTTTACCACTATTTTTAATGGCCTTATCAATAGTATTAATCAAAATGATATTGGCTTTGAATTTGAATTATCGGGGCAAAAACAACAATTCCAAAACCAAATTGGGCGCACCATAAGCCGTAATTGCGATGCAATTTTGGGCGATGGAAAATGTGGGGTCAATCTTGTGGCGGCGGGGCATTTTTATGACGCTGAAATATTGATTAATTCAAAGCTTGATTATCTTGAAATCAATGCGCTGCCAAATTTTGAAGAGTATTTATTTGGCAAGATTGTTTTCAAAAGTGGGGCATTATTAGGGTTTGAAATTGGCATTAAAAACATTGTTAAAAACAATATTTCAACCATTATTTATCCCGAAATACCATTACCGCTTTTGCCGAATATGGGCGATTTAATCAGGCTTTTTAAAGGGTGCAATAAGAGCTTCACAATTTGCAAATCCCGTTTTTTAAATGGCGATAATTTTCGGGGGTGTCCGCACCTTCCTGGTCAATCGGATGCTTTTGTTGGGCCTGCAATTTCTGGCAATGATGGGGGCAGAAGGGCATGAGGCGGGCCGAAATAATTGCTATTGCCCGCGATATGTTGGGAACACCGTTCAAGGCGGGTATGGCATTAAAAAATGTAGGTTGTGATTGTGCGGGTCTTCTTGAGATTATTTTAATTGCCATGGGGCAAGTGGTTCCGCCACGCAATCAAACCCTTTTTGCGGCTTTAAAAATTGCAATGGATGAAACCACAAACCCAAATGTGGGCGATGTGGTTTTATTAAAAAGCACAATTAATGCGGCGGATTTTCATTGCGGGATTTTAACCGGTGAAACCACCATAATTCATGCCCATTGGTCACAAGGTGTGGTCGAAAATAGTTTTGGCAATTGGTTCAAAAAACGGGTGGTTTCATTTTATTCTTTTAAAGGTATCGAATAATGGCTTCGATAATTTTATCATCAATAGGGGCTTCGGCATTTGGGTCGATTGGCGGCTTTGTGGGGTCTTTGGTGGGGTCGTCAATTGACGGCTATTTATCCTCTGAACTAGGGGGGCGGGTACGCGCTGTATCAAAACTTGGCACATTGTCGGTGCAATCATCAATTGATGGTGCGCCATTGCCAATTATCTATGGGCGCGCCAAAATATCGGGGCAGATTATTTGGGCCTCAAAATTCAAAGAAACCAATATAAAACGTAAAATCGGCGGTAAATCGGGGCAAAAAATCACTGAAAACAAATATTTTATCTCTTTTGCCATTGCCCTATGTGAGGGTGAAATATCGGGTCTCGGTAAGGTTTGGGTCAATGGCGATGAATTTGATTTGAATAATACCGAATATCGCCTTTATCGCGGCACACCTTTCCAAGATAAAGACCCGTTAATCGAGGCAATCGAAGGCATTAAAAATACGCCGCGTTATAATGACATTGCCTATATTGTGTTCGAAGATTTCGACCTTGATAATTATGGCGATAGAATCCCGCAATTTGCATTTGAAGTTTTTTGTCCCCCCAAATCATCCCAAAACCGACTAGAGGATTTGATAAAAGGTGTCTGTTTAATTCCGGGTGCGGGTGAGTTTGCCTATGCCACAACATCCATCAGGCATTTGGTTGAGCCAGGGCATGACGATGGGGTTAATAATAACCAAAGTGGCAATAAAACCGATTTCTTGGTTGCTTTGGACAATCTTGAACGTGATTTGCCACAGGTTAAAAATATATCGCTCGTGGTGGCATGGTTTGGCACTGATTTAAACGCCGAAAATTGCGAGATAAAGCCGAAAATTGACCGCAAGGATAAGGTTACATCACCCTATCAATGGGCGGTTGCGGGGCTTGGGCGCGAAAGCGCGGATATTATAAGCAATTATAATGGCAATGTTGCCTATGGCGGCACACCGTGTGATACATCCGTCCTTGAGGCGATAAAAGAAATTAAATCACGCGGGCTAAAAATTACTTTTAACCCTTTTATCATGATGGATTGCGCGGGCTATCCGTGGCGTGGGCGCATTTCTGTTGGCGGTGATAACACCTCCGCCGCCCGCAGCAAAATCAATGAATTTTATAATGGCAAGACGTGGTCGTATCGCAATTTTATTTTGCATTATGCGAATTTATGCGCGGCTGCGGGTGGGGTTGATACTTTCCTTTTGGGATCAGAGATGGTTGGCCTAAGCCATATTAGGGACGCGCAGGATAAATTCTCCTTTGTTGAAAATCTTATTGCTTTGGCTTCTGAAGTGCGGGCAATTTTGCCAAATGCCAAAATTTCATATGGTGCGGATTGGACGGAATATGGCGCATATTATGCGGATAATAACACCTATTTCCCGCTTGATAGCTTGTGGGCGAATGACAATATTGATTTCATTGGGATTGATTATTATGCCCCAATTTCTGATCGTCACGCGAGTGATGCCAGCTATTCAATTGCCGATTTTCAAAACCATATTGAAGGTGGTGAGGCATATGATTATTATTATCAAAATTTGGATGATAGAAATAATAAAATCCAAACCCCAATTATCGACACAATTTACCACGAGGAATGGACATATCGGCAAAAGGATTTACGTGGCTTTTGGTCAAACCCGCATTATGAACGTGTTTTGGGGGTAAAAAAGCCAAACCCAACCCCGTGGATTGCCCAATCAAAACCTATAAAATTGCTTGAGCTTGGGTATGCCGCAATTGACCGCGCGGGAAATCAGCCAAGTGCTTTTCCCGATGCCAAATCAATTGAAAATTCCATCCCTTATTTTTCAACTGGCACGCGCGATGATATGGAACAACGCAATTGTTTAAGCGCATTTTTAAGCTATTGGTCTGGTAATAAAAACCCGCAATCAAACCATTATGCTGGCAAGATGATTGATATGGATGGGGTTTATATTTGGGCATGGGATGCAAGGCCCTATCCGGCATTTCCCGCGCTTTCCGATATTTGGGCAGATAGTGATAATATGCCCAAAGGGCATTGGCTTATGGGGCGTATGGGGCAGGGGAATTTAGCAGAAATAATAAAAGATATTGCTTTGCGTGCCGGTATTGAAAATATCAATACATCTGGTGTTTTGGGGATTATTGATGGTTTTATAATCGAAAATCCCCAAGATGCGCGCACATCCCTTGAAAATCTAATCTATGCCTTTGGGATAGAGGTCAACCAAAGTGGGGATATTATATTTTTCAAGACTCGCCAACGAAATGAAGAATTAAAAATAATTTCCCCTGATGATTTAATTTTGGATGATGCCCAAAATACAGTCCAAAAGTCAAAAGAATTTGCCGATAAAATTTCACGTTTTCAATTTTCTTGTTATGCGTCTGATGTTGATTATGATATTATTTCCCATGAAGTGGTAGGCGATGCGGCGTTGGGGAAACGGGGGCAATTTTCATTGCCAATAATTGCCGGACGCGAAGTGCGCGATGAAATTGCGCGCTATCTCTTGGCACTTACGCAAAATGGTGTTGAAACCGCGCAAATAAGGGTCGGGATTGATGCCGCACTCATGCTAGAGATTGGTGATAATATCAGTTTGGATGGCGAAATTTGGCGGGTTGAACGCATTGAAAATGATGTTTTCACAACGCTATATTTATCAAAAGCATTTTGTGATGGTATCGCCCCCAATAAAGGCGAATTACTAAATAAATCCGTCCCAACCACAATATATTCACGGCTCTTTGGGGTGATATTATCGCTGCCATATCCTTTCATTGCCGCCAATGATTGCAATGCCAAGGTTTTTGTCGCCCAGTCCCCCTTTTTTGGTGCAGTTGAACTAAAATTTAATGGTTTAAGTCTTGTGACGCTCAATAAATCTGCAAATTATGGCTATTTAAATGGTAATCTTGCGCAGTCTAAAATTTCGCAAAAGCTAAATTGTGAAATTCAAATTTATATGGCGATTGGTGAATTGCCAAATTCTGGCTATCTTGCATTTATTGAGAATGATATTGTTAAAGACATAATTTATTTTGCCAATGCGGCTTTAATCTCAAGCAAAACTTATAAATTGACTGGTGTGGTGCGCGGGCTTTCAGGTGTAGCAGAAGCGCCAGAAATTGCGGATGGCACATTTGCACTATTGCTTGATGATGCGGGCATAGAGGTTCATCTTGATGGTCAATATCTTGGCATTGATATGGATTATCAATTCACAACATCTGGGTTCGCCGATGAAACCGGTTATATTAAAAATTATATTTTTGAAAATTCTGGGCAGAAGCAATTCGCACCCTGTCATTTATCTGCGATGCGTAAGTCAGATGGTGTGCATATTGGTTTTATTCGCCGTGCCGCAGGTAATGGTGATGGCTGGGAAGCAACAGAAGTGCCAGCAAATATCAATGAAAAATATATTATTGAGATATTATCAGGAAATGTTACCATCAGTAACATGGTGGTCAATACCAATGAATTTATCTATACCAATGCCATGGAACTCAATGATTTTGGTCAAACAATGCCCAATATAAATTTCCGAGTGGCACAAATTGACGATAAAAATATTATTGGTAATTATGCAAGTGCAATAATAGCCTTATAATTATTCATAAAACCCCTTTTACTTTTGTCAAAAAACCCTAAATACATACGTACTTAAGGAGTTTTAACATTGGCAGAAAATCCATATAATATTCTTGGGGTGAATGAGGGTGCGCCAATTGCCGAAGTGCGCAAGGCATATCGCAAACTTGCCAAGGAATTCCATCCCGATAAAAACCCAAATAACAAAGCAGCCGAAGAGAAATTTAAAAAAATCTCTGCCGCATTTTCATTTCTTGACGATGATGAAAGAAAAACAAAATTTGACCGTGGCGAAATTGATGCCGATGGTAATCCAAAATTTGCTGGCTTTGGCGGCGGAAATGGTGGCTTCCAAGGTGGTTTTGCGGGCGGTGATCCATTTGGCCCCGGTGGCCCATTTGCGGGCATGAATATGGGTGGTGGTCGTGCCAAGGCTTCAACAGGTTTTGGAAACCCCGATTTTGAAGATTTTTTTGGTGATATTTTTGGCGCAAATATGCGTGGCGCACGTGGGGCGCGTACTGGCTCAACCCGCCCACCAGGTAAAGGCGCAGATTTAAGCACCACATTAAGCATCGAAACAATTGACGCGATTGTTGGCGCAAAAAAACGTGTGAATGTTAATGGCAGTGCGATTGATATTACTATCCCATCTGGCGTTAGCGAGGGGCAGGTTCTCCGCCTTCGTGGCAAAGGTAACGCGGGTGTTGCCGGCGGTGCAAATGGTGATTTATTGGTTACAATCAATATCAAGCCAGATGGAAATTACCGTATTGACGGCATCGATGTTCATACCGATTTGCCAATCACCCTTAATGAGGCATTAGAAGGTACGAAAATAGAGGTTCCGACACCACTTGGTAAGGTCTCCCTAAGCATTAAGCCAAATGCCAATTCCGGTCAGACCTTACGCCTAAAAGGGCGCGGTGTTGCAAAGGGTAATAAGATTGGTGATTTATATATTCATCTTGAAATTACTTTGCCCGATGGTGACAATTCCGAATTATTGCAATTGCTTGCAAATTGGTCACGTAAAGCAGAAGCCCCAAAAAAACGGCACTAAATAGAATATTGAAAATATAATGACGAAAAAACCACTAATTGCCATAATTATGGATGAAGACACCTCAAAAGGTGGTCGCTTTTACGAGGCAAACAAAGGCTATTTCAATGCAATTTATGCGGCGGGTGGCGTGCCAATTGGGATTCCTTATTTCAAAGAGGCGGGTGAATTTGCGCTTGCCAATTGTGATGGTCTTATGTCCACTGGTGCACGGGTAAGGTTTGCGGATGCTGCCTATATTGATGGCGAACAAAGCAATTCACCCGATTCTGATAGATATGAATTTGAAAGCGAATTATTGAAAAAATGGGTCGATGCCGACAGACCCTATCTTGGAATTTGCAATGGTATGCAGGTTTTGGGCGTAATCTATGGTGCAAAAATGACTTATCGATTGGCGCATCACCTTAAAACCGCAATAAATCACAATTCGAAAGAAACTTTACACAAGGTGAAAATTGCCCCCAATACCCAATTGTCTGAAATGGTTGGTATGCCAGAAGTAATCGTCAATTCACATCATAATGAAGGTTTTTTAAAAGCCAGCGATGATGTGATTTTCTCTGCCTTTGCCGAAGATGGTGCCGTAGAAGCGCTTGAAATCAAGGGCAAAAAATTCGCAATCGGGTTGCAATGGCATCCCGAACTTTTATGGCCCAAAAGTGATTATGAATATGATTTAAAAAGTGCGTCACAGCCAATTTTTGAAAAATTTGTAGCAACATGCTGATTTTAAAATAAACTTGCTTGCCATATTAGAAAATCAAGAATAAAGAATTTTATATAAATCATTCAAATTCTGTTCATATCACATATGTAAAATAGGCAGTATGAAAAAACTCGCTGCAACATTAACTGGATTATTATTGATTGGCATGGCGCCGAATATTGCGTTGGCTCGCCCGCATTTCGTGCCACAAATGCCAGATAATGGTTTTATTTCAAATTATGTTCCGCCAATGACTAAATATGCCGATAGGGGGCAGATACTTTCATTGCGTGAAGTTGCACAGATTATTAATCAAAATGTTCCCGGCCGTTTAAGTGATGCCCAATTAGTAAATGATGGTGGCAGACAGGTTTATGTTGTTCGGTGGGAGCCTTCTGAAAATCGCGGTCGAATTATTGAATTTGTTGTTGATGCCGAAACCGGTAAAATCATCAGCCGTCGCGGTTAATTTCGCGGTTCTCTTTTAAGTTTCTTTGCGCGAGAGGTGAAAATGCGTTGTTTAATTGTTGAAGATGATCCAGATTTGCGCCGCCAATTGCAACGCGCACTAACCGATTCTGGTTATGCGGTTGATGTTGCTTCTGATGGTGAAGAGGGACATTTTTTAGGCGACACCGAACCTTATGACGTTGTTGTCCTTGATCTTGGCTTGCCATTGATTGACGGCGTAACAATTCTTGAACGTTGGCGCAAAGATGGCAAGGATTTTCCGGTTTTGATTTTAACCGCGCGTGACAGATGGGCGGAAAAAGTTTCTGGTTTTGATGCCGGTGCGGATGATTACCTTACCAAGCCATTTCATACCGAAGAATTGCTTGCACGTTTGCGCGCATTGGTAAGGCGTGCGGCAGGGCATGCAACATCGGCATTGGAATCTGGTAATTTGCGCCTTGATACGCGGGCGCAACGGGCAACTGTGAATGGTAATCCCATTAAACTTACCAGCCACGAATTACGCCTTCTAACCTATTTATTGCACCACGAAGGTCGCGTTGTCCCACGTACCGAGATTATTGAGCATATTTATGACCAAGATTTCGACCGCGATTCCAATACTATTGAGGTTTTTGTCGGACGTCTGCGCAAAAAAATCGGGCAAGATAGAATTCTTACGGTTCGTGGTTTAGGGTATCAGCTAATTAATCCTGATAAGTGATTTAATGGCGCAATTGCTTAAAAAAACTACGTCACTAACGCTACGTCTAATATTGGTTGCAATCATCTGGTCGATTGCGGCATTATTGGCGAGTGGTTTTGGCTTGGCGACAATTTTTGGCAATTATGTTGATAAAAACTTTGAAAACTCGATAAGTGTATATATTGATACTCTGGCAGCCACTGCGGATGTCGATAAATCCGCCAAACTTATTATCGAACGCCCGCCAACTGACCCCCGTTTTACGCGCCCATTATCTGGTTATTATTGGATGGCGGCCGATATTAATGAGGCTGGAAAAATAACCGCCAATCAGGTGCGTTCACGATCCTTATTTGATGAAACCATTAATTTACCTGAAGGTGTCGTCGAAAAAGCTGAAAGCAAACCAGGCGTAGATTCTTATTATAACATTAGCCGTAGTGGGGAAAGTTTGCGAATTGGCGCGCGGCAAATTACGCTTCCTGGGCGGCGTACAAACACAATATTGGTGGTCGCTTTTGATAGGACAGAGGTTGAAAAGTCCAAAAGCCGCTTTAACCTTATTCTTATGGCGTCTCTTATTGCCCTTGTGGTTGGTTTGATGCTGGCAATCATTCTTCAGGTTAAACTGGGGCTTAAACCCTTGCGGCAAATGGGGGATCAATTAGGGGATATAAGAAGCGGCAAGGCAGAGCATCTTGACGAAAACCTGCCGATTGAGATTGCACCAATTGCCAGTGAATTAAACGCCCTTTTACAGCATAATGAAGAGGTTGTTGAACGTGCGCGCACCCATGTTGGCAATCTTGCCCATGCGCTAAAAACCCCGATTTCCGTAATGCTAAATGAGGCGAGGCAGCATGATGACCCATTCTCAAAACTGGTGACACGCCAAACCCAAACCATGCAAAGACAGGTGGAGCATTATTTAAAACGCGCCCGTGCTGCCGCGCGTGCCGAAACCCTTAGGACGCGAACCCCAATCGGTCCGGTGGTTGATGATATTACCCGTACACTTGCAAAATTATATCGCGCCGAAGGGGTTTTGGTCGAGGTTTTGAATAAAACCACTGCTGCATTCCGTGGTGAGCGTGAGGATTTGGAAGATTTATTTGGCAATTTGGCGGAAAATGCCTGTAAATATGGTGGCGGCTTGGTCGAAATTAGCTTTGACGAGGGTGATGCAGGCTTCATTCATATTCTAATTGATGATGATGGCGATGGGTTAACTGAATCCCAAGTCAAAGACGCACTAAAACGTGGTGTAAGACTTGATGAGACGTCTAATGGTTCTGGTCTTGGGCTTTCAATCGCGAATGAATTGGCGCTCGCTTATGGTGGCGCCCTGAATTTTGAAAAATCGCCATTGGGCGGATTGCGCGCAAACCTGCGCTTGCCGACTGCTGATACTATAAATTAACTATTTGTATTTAGATTTTTTAAGCTAAAATTTAAAAAAGTTACTAGCGGCTGGTTTTATAACAGACATGTCAAATAGTCGTAATGAGGAAATAGAAAGATTAAACTCTTTAATAGCCAATGCATCTGCATCTGTGGCTGCTGGGTTGTTGTCGCAACTTGAATTATTAAAAACTCAAAATATTCATAATTTGCCAATTGATGAAATGATTGCGACATTGCGCGAAAAGGTGCAGTCTTTTGATGGTGAAATCGCGCGTTTTCCCAATTTATCACGCCTGTTTTTTGAGCCTTTTGACGTTTTATTTGTCGATAAATATAAATCTGCGCCTTTACCCGGAAGTTTTAAACGTGATTCATTGGGCAAGATTTGGGAAGTCATAAAAAAGACTTCTGATACTGCCGAATTTAATGAATATGAACAACGTGCAAGGGATGCCCTAAGCATTGGTAATGTTGGCTTGGGACAAAATATTGCCAGCGAATTGCGCAGCAAAATTGCACAAAAATTTCTACAAAATCCTGACGATGGATTTTTTAATAATCATGATAGAACCATTTCTTTTGAAGATTCAAAACGGTTCATAATCTTATTGCAAACCCATCAAAAAGCCAAAGAAGCCGGCCTTAGCATTGATTTTGATATTGAAAATCTTTCAAGCGCAGCATTCAATAAATATATGACTTTTTTCAAAGAAGTTGAAAATACAAACCTTGATTTAACTGCCGAGCTTATGATTTCAATCATGGCAAATTCGTCAAAACCATGGATGACTTTGCGGATTTTAAAAAGTATCAACCCACTGGTTAATGATAGAAAACTGGATGCCACTGCCTATAAAATTGTTGGTGAACGCTTGCTTGGGCAAATTCGTGAAATCGTAAATAAATTCAATGATGCGCGAAATGGCGATTTTGACGGCGATGTTTTGGCCCATGAGGTTGAAGCATATAATAAATTTTCGCATGGTTTTGAACGTGAAGAAATACTTTCAAATGATGGGCCGTGGCAAAAAGAATTATTTAGTATCCGCGCAAGGGCAACCCAATTACTTATAGATTTGTGCCAACGTTCGCTTGGCTATTTGCAACGTGCCTTACCAATTGATAGAACAATGGTAAAAGGAAAGGGCTATTTGGATATTCCGCGTACAAATGCGCCGATTGATGATTCTAAGTATAAATTGGCATATGAATTTTCCAAATTCATCCGTGAGACTCGTTTATTTGCGCCACTAGGTGGCTTTAAAGTTGCGCGTGAAAACACATTGCAAGATATGTTGAAACATTGCGATGCCTTAAGAAGTGGCATTTCTTTGGAATTAAATGAAAATAATAAGGGTAAATATTTCGATGATTGGGCCAGATTGACCATAGAAATAACCCGCATTGTTGATGATGAAGCTGCTGCAAAATCCTTTGAACGCAGGGTTTATGGCTGATTTTTAAAGCCCGCTACATTTTGCCACTCTTTTATTTGTGAATATTCACCCCTAAATGAGCCTTTAACTTGCATATTTAGAAAATAAAAGCCATTGCATAATCATGGGACAAGCAACTTCTAACCTAAGCCTAATTTTATTTTTTGCCGTTGCGTTAATTTTGTTATTTACCGCAATCTGGTATCTTATGGGCAGCTTGAAAAAAAGCGAAGCGCCGGCAATTGATGCCAATTCAATTTATAAGAAACAACTTGAAGAGTTGAAACAATCGCTCGAATTAGGGCAGATTGATGAAACCGATTACGAAAATGCCCGCCTTGAAATTGGGCGTCGCATGGCACGCAATAAACGAGAAAGCGTGAAAATTTCGTCACCAATAAATCCGCGATATGTGGCATTATTGATTGGATTATTTGGGCTTTCAACAATTGCGACCTATTTCTTTGTTGGTTCACCTGGCTTTGGCGATATGCCAATTGCCAAGCGTGAAAAAGAATTATTGGCGCGCGATCCCAATACTTTAACCACTGGTGAAATTAAACTTATCATCGAACAGAAAATGCGCGAAAAACCAAAAGATGCGGTTCCGCATCTTTTGATGGGTAAAATCCTTGCTGGTGAAGGTCGCGATGATGAGGCGCTTCGGGCATATCAAGCGGCTTTAAGGCGTGATGATAAAAATTCAGAAATCTACGCCGAAATTGGCGGCGTTATTTTTAGGCTTTCTGGAAATGTGCCTTCACCTGAAAGCAATGGCGCAATCAAAGATGCATTGGCACTTGATAAAAATAATATGACTGCGCTTTTTTATTCTGGTCAGTTTAAATGGGCGGCGGGCGATAAAGCTGCGGCAATGGATATTTGGCGCGATGCGTGGCAAAGATTCCCTTCAAAAGATGATAATCAGCCCAGCCAACAACAATTTGGTCTTTTAACCCGCATAGTACCTGAAATTTCAAAGCTTGAAAAAGGCCCGACTATGGGTGGCAAAAAAGGCCCAATGATGGGTGGTGCAATGGGTGGCGGCGCAATGGGCGGTGCAGAAGCGCCATTCATGGCGGCAATGGCGGCCGGTGGCAATCCCCAAGATTTTATAAAAACCATGGTTCAAAATCGTGTTGATGCGCTTAAACAATCACCTGAAGATATTGGTTTGCGGGTTTCGGTTATCAAAGTTCTCTTGACCTCTGGCAAGATTGATGAGGCCAAGAAAACCTATGAAGATGGTATAAATCTCTATAAAAATGACAAATTTAAAACCCAAATATTGGAAGTGGCGGCAATGATGCTACAATCATCATCTTCTGGTTCTAATAATGGCGGAAATATGGGTGGTTAAAGGGTGTTAATATGAAAAGACGGCATAAAACCCTAATTTGGATTGCGTTGGGCGCGGTTATTCTTGGTGGCGGCACGGTATTGGGTGCGGTTGCGATGAAGAAAACCGTATCGTTTTTCTATGCGCCAAAAGATGTTTTGGTTACGCCACCAAAGCTTAACCGTGAAGTTCGCCTTGGTGGCTTGGTACTAACTGGAAGCCTTAAGCATACCAATGATGGCACAATAAATTTCGTTGTTACCGATAATGTTGCCAATGTTAATGTTAGCTATAAAGGAATTGTTCCCGACCTTTTCCGTGAAGGGCAGGGGGTTATTGCCGAAGGTAAATTTACCGACAACACGCATTTCAAGGCAGAAAGAATTTTGGCAAAGCATGATGAAAATTATGTCCCGAAAGAGGTTGCCGATTCTTTGAAAAAATCCGGTGAATGGCGCGGCCCTGAAGCCGCATTAAAAGAACAAAAACAGCCATAATGCTGTGAAAAGGTAATTTGATGATTGTTGAAATTGGGCATTTTGCATTAATTCTCGCTATGTTTGCGGCATTGGCACAAAGCTGCGCGGGTTTAATCGGTGGGCAGCGCGCGGATTACCGTTTTTATACATTCACGAAACGCGCAACCGACATCACATTTGTGGGGGCGGCAATCGCATTAATTGCGCTTATCCACGCTTATCTTACCAGCGATTTTTCAGTGAAAAACGTGGTTGAAAACTCCCATTCGCTTAAGCCATTGATTTATAAAATCGCTGGCTCTTGGGGCAATCATGAAGGGTCAATGTTGCTTTGGGCATTGGTTGGCGCGGGCTTTGCAACCTTTTTGTCCCATTCAAAAGAAGAATTGGCATGGACCTTAAAATCACGCGCATTGGGTGTGCAGGGTTTGATTGTGGCATTGGTAATTGCCTATGTGGTTTTTGCGTCAAATCCCTTTGTCCGCCTACCAAATCCGCCATTCCAAGGCAATGATTTAAACCCATTATTGCAAGACCCCGCATTGGCGGCACACCCACCATTTTTGTATTTGGGTTATGTCGGCATGTCATTAGTTTATTCGCTTGCGATTGCGGGTTTGCTTGATGGCAAGGTTGATGCGGTTTGGGCGCGTATTATTCGCCCTTGGGCGCTTGCCTCATGGATGTTTTTGACAATTGGTATTTTGCTTGGCGCTTATTGGGCATATTATGAACTTGGCTGGGGTGGCTGGTGGTTCTGGGATCCGGTTGAGAATGCCTCATTCATGCCGTGGCTGCTTGGCACTGCATTATTGCATTCCGCGATTGTAACCGAAAAACGCGGGGCATTGGCGGCATGGACGGTATTGCTTGCTATTTTGGCATTCTCATTATCGTTACTTGGCACTTTCCTTGTTCGTTCTGGGGTTTTGACATCGGTTCACGCCTTTGCGCTCGATCCAAAACGCGGGGTTTGGATTTTGCTGATTTTGGCATTATTCACCGGCGGCGGTCTTTTGCTATATGGCCTTCGCGCCAGTGTTATGAATAGCGATAAGGGGATGTTTGCCCCCGTTTCGCGCGAAACCGCATTGGTTTTGAACAATTTGTTCTTGGTGGTTGCTACCCTTACCATTTTGGTTGGCACGCTTTACCCGCTTTTAGGTGAGGCAATTTATGGGCGGGCAATTTCGGTTGGTGCGCCATATTTTAATGCAGTGTTCACGCCATTAATGTCGATTATTTTGGTATTCTTACCACTCGCAAGTTTCTTTTCGTGGAAAAGGTCGAAAATTACGACACATGCGAAAAAGCTGATACCCGCATTGATAATTGCAATTATTGGCGGGCTTGTGGTGGCATTTATTGCCAAAAATAAACCAATGAGTGCGGTTGGTGTGACATTGGGCGTTTGGTTGATACTTGGTGCGCTTTCTGAATTCTTACAAAAGGCAGGTCTTGGCAAAAGTAATGACGTTGTAAAACGCGCCTTTGCACTTCGTCCAATGTATTGGGGCATGTTTATTGCCCATTTGGGCGTTGGCGTATTCGTTATTGGTGCGGTGGTTGAAACCTCTTTCCAAAAAGAACAGACTTTTGCGATTGGCATTGGTGAGACAGTGCAGTTTGAAGGGCGAAAAATTACGCTTGATAAAATTGCCTCTTTAGAGGGGCCAAACTTCTATTCCGATGCGGCACAAATTTCGGTTAATGATGGCAAAAAGACCATTATCCTTAACCCCGCGCGTCGTTATTATCCGGCGGCAAAAATGCCAACCACCGAAGTGGATCGCAAGGCAAACCTATTCGGTGAATTATACATGGCATTAGGTGAACCAAATTCAGAAAGTGGTGCTTCGAAATGGGTGCTGCGGGTTTATTTCAACCCATTCATTGGTTGGATTTTTGGTGGTTATTTCTTAATTGCATTGGGCGGTTTCTTGAGTATGGCTGATCGTGGTCTTCGGGTTGCCGCGCCAAAGGCATCGGGTGATATTGCAAAGGCAGCGTCATGAAAAAACTTATTGCGTCAATAATTATGCTTTTTGGCTTGGTTGCGACAAGCGCCTTTGCCCAGAGTTTGGAACAAAAGCAATTAGATCCAAAACAGAATGAGCGTTACAATAACCTTGCGCAAGAAATTCGCTGCGTTGTTTGTCAATCTGAACCTGTTGCAACCTCATCGGCAAAAATCGCCGCCGATATGCGCGATGTCATTAAAGAGCATATTTTAAAAGGCGAATCAGATAATCAAATCCGCAAATATTTTGCCAATCATTATGGTGAATATGTATTGTTGCGCCCTCAATTAGGTGCGACCACTATTGCACTTTGGGCGGCCCCTTTCATTCTTTTGCTTATGGGCGGTGCGGTTATACTTTTGCTTATGGGTAAATTAAAATCGACACCAGAAACTATTCCACCTGAAAGCATTCCAACAGAAGAAGATGCCGAGGCGCTTGCAGCGCTAAAAGAACTCGAAGAAAAATAATTATTTCTTTATGAAAAATTCTTCTGCCCCAAGTTTGGCAAGGCGGGCATTGTGAAGGTTTGCGCCGCGCCTAAAAATAGCCAAAAATTGGTCGATTTCGCGGAAGGCGGCGTAATTTATTGATATTGGGCGAAACTGCCTATCTTTGCCGCGAATGACAAGGCCGGCCTTTTCCAAAACTTTTATATGTTTTGAAATCGCGGGCAGTGAAATTTCATATGGTTTTGCAAGCTCATTAATAGTGTAATTATTATTCATTACCCCATTGTCGCAAAGGCGGGTTAAAATATTGCGCCTTGTTTCATCTGATAAAGCATGAAAAATCAAATCTATTTTGTTCATCGCACTTCCCTTTTATTTAACCTATTGATTAAATAATGCGCTATTTATTAAACCAAATGGTTAATTAATGCAAGTGGGTAAACATTACGGAAAATTATGTTTATTTTGTCAAAAACCTATATAGTATTGATACACGACACAGAAAATTATGTTTTTAGCCATTGTTTAGCCATAATTTTTGTCAACATTTGTAATGTTAGGAAAATATGTATTCCACATTATCGGAGAAGTTAATGGAACAAAAATCAAAACCAAGTTTCTTGAAAAGACCTGTAATGACTGGTGCTGCTGCGGTGGCGCTTGGTATTGCGGCATTTGGTGCGGGGCAGGTGCTTTCACCAAATCTTTTAAAGGCACAGGCAATTCAGGCACAGGCGCCAATGGCTGCTTCGGCATTGCCAAGTTTTGCCGATTTGGTGGAGCGGGTTTCACCTGCGGTAGTTTCTATCGAGGTTACAAAGTCAATTCAGCAACCGTCTGATGATGAAATGGATGCGCAACTACAAGATTTGCCGCCAGAATTGCAAAAATTCTTCCGCAATATGCCAAAAAATAAAGGCGGTGGCGGTAGTAGTGAGGCGCGCGGCGGTGGCTCTGGCTTCTTTATTTCTGCTGATGGTTATATCGTAACCAACAACCACGTGGTTTCAGATGCCAGCAAAATTACAGTAACCCTTAAAGACGGCAAAGAATTACCTGCCAAAGTAATTGGTACAGACGAAAGAACCGATATTGCCGTTATCAAGGTTGAAGGTAGCAATTATAAATATGTTCAATTTGAAACCAACACCAATGTTCGCGTAGGCGATTGGGTGGTGGCAATTGGTAACCCATTTGGTCTTGGCGGTACGGCAACTGCGGGTATTGTTTCGGCATTGGGTCGTGAAGATGTTGGCGGTCAGAATATCGCTGATTTCATTCAAATTGATGCGCCAATTAACCCTGGTAACTCTGGTGGCCCAACCTTTGACATGCAAGGTCGTGTGATTGGTATTAACACCGCGATTGTTTCTGGCTCTGGTGGCAATATTGGTATTGGCTTTGCGGTTCCTTCATCAACTGCGGTACGCGTGACCCAACAATTGATAAAAGGCGGACAGGTTTCTTATGGTTGGCTAGGCGTTGGAATTGGTGATTTGTCACCAGATCTTGCCGATGCTTATGGCCTAAGCAATGTAAAAGGTGCGATTGTCGGCTCGGTTAATGTTGGCTCTCCTGCGGCAAAGGCCGGTTTGAAACGTGGTGACGCGATTGTTAAATTTAATGATCAGCCAATTAATGGTGCATCCGACCTTACCCGTCGTGTTGGCGGAACCGAAGTTGGCAAAACCGTTAAACTTGAAGTTATTGATGCTTCTGGCAAAAAACGTGTTGCAAATGTTTTAATTGCGCCGCGTCCATCGGAAAAACAATTGGCGCAACTTGATGACCCAAAAGGTAGTCCTGTTGTGGCTAATGCAAAGGTGGAAAGCGGCACGAGTTTGGGTATGACGGTTTCGTCTTTGACCCCAACCGCAAAACAACGTCTTCGCCTCGATAGCGATACAAAAGGTGTTTTAATCACTGATATTGACGATAAATCAGACGCTGCGAAAAAAGGTGTTTCTGCTGGTATGGCAATTCTTGAGGCCAATGGTCAAAATGTTGCCAATCCAAAAGACCTTGAAAATGCAATCAAAGATGCAAAACGTCAGGGTAAAAAATCAATTCCTGTTTATGTCCAAACCCCACAAGGTCGTGGTGCATATCTTGCGATATTGATTAGTTAATCCTGAAAGAGATTGGATATAATATGAGAGTATTAATTGTTGAAGATGCCGTTGATACCGCCAAATTTATGGCCCGCGCCATAGAAGACGCTGGTCATGCTGCCGATGTCTGCCACAATGGTGCAGAAGGTGAGCTAAAGGCGCGTACGCTTTCTTATGATGTGCTTGTATTTGACCGCATGTTACCGGGTAAAGACGGTATGCAGGTTGTTGAAGATTTGCGCAAAGATGGTATTACCACCCCTGTGCTTTTCCTTTCGGCGCTTGGCGATGTTGAACACCGTATCGAAGGTTTAAAAGCCGGTGGTGATGATTACCTTGCCAAGCCATATTCATCTGCGGAACTTGTTGCACGGGTTGAGGTTTTGGGAAAACGTACCGACCCCGATAGCCGTCAAACAGTTCTAAAGCTTGGTGAATTGGAAATGGATTTAATCACCCGTAAAGTTACACGTTCGGGCAATAAAATCGACGTGCAACCGCGTGAATTCCGCTTGCTTGAATATTTAATGCGTAATTCAGGGCAGATTGTTACCCGCACCATGTTGCTAGAAAAGGTGTGGGATTATCACTTTGACCCACAGACCAACGTAATTGATGTTCACGTTTCAAGACTACGTTCAAAAATTGACAAAGATTTTGACCATCCTATGCTACACACAATTCGTGGAACTGGTTATAGATTAGAAGCGTGATTTGAAAGTCAAATTAAACCAATATATTCAAAAAATATCGCCCCGTTTAATTGAAAAACTGGGCGATATTCGCGCTTATATGGTTTCGATTATTCGTACCACTACTTTTAAAGTGGCATTTGGTTTTGCGGCGCTATTTTCGGCATTTGCGCTTTTGCTTTTGGGCTATATTTATGTGGTTACGGTTGGGGTTTTGTCATTTAATGCCGACCGAATCGCCCGCGATGAACTTGCCGAACTTACCCAAATCTGGGCGGAAAAAGGTGTAAACGCCCTGAATGGTGAAGTGATTGTTCGTGCGTCATCCTCGATGGAAGATTTATTCGTTCTGATTACACCGGAAGGCAATATTTTATCGGGTAATATTGATGCCGTACCAATGGATTTATCAAAAGTTCCGCGCCCTAAAAAGGGTGAAAACCTATTTGAAGTTCCGATTCGCTCAACCTCTTTTACCTATTTTCCACAAGATAATATAAACCGCAAACATGCCGCGCGCGGTGTGTTTTTGGCGGGGCCTGATGGTTATGGTTTGTTTGTTGCCCATGATCTTGGCCCTGGCTATACTTTGGCGGAAAAAGTGGTCAATGCGGTTTGGACGGGGTCTTTGGCGGTTTTGGCTTTTGCGATAATTGCCGGATATTTGGCATCGCGCGGTGCTGCACGGCGGGTGGATGAATTATCACAAACCACGCGCAAAGTTATGGCGGGCAATCTTTCGGTTCGCGCCCCCGTTAAAAATTATAATAATGGCCTGGGTGATGAATTTGACGTTCTAACCCAGCATATGAATGCGATGCTTGATAGAACCGAAAAGCTTGTACAATCCTCGCGCACAATTGGGGATTCAATTGCCCATGATTTGCGTTCACCGCTAACCCGTTTGCGGGCAAATCTTGAAAATTCAATGATTGACGCAAAAAATGATGATGAATTGCGCGAAGCAATTGAAAACGCCATTTCTGAATTAGACCGTGTCGTAAGCACATTTAACGGCGTTCTTCGCCTTTCACGGCTTGAGGCAGGGCAAGGCGGGCATCTTAGCCGTCTTGACCTAAGCGAGATGCTGGATGAAATCGGCGAATTTTTTGAACCCAGCGTCACCGATAAACAGCTTGAATTTGTCATTGATATTGAAAAAAGTCTGTTTGCGGAAATTGATGAATCCATGTTTGTGCAGGCGGTAACAAACTTGCTTGATAATGCCGTAAAATATACCGAGCAAGGGAAAATAGAATTTTCTGCCCATAAAGATCATAAAAATGTTGAAATTTTAATCGCCGATAGCGGTATGGGCATCCCGCCAGAGCAACGCGGCGAGGCATTAAAACGTTTTGTTCGCCTTGATGCCGCCCGCTCATCACAGGGGACGGGGATTGGTCTATCTCTTGCCCAAGCAATTGTTGAGGCCCACAAGGGCAAAATGGAATTAGTCGATGGCCTGCCAAATGAGAATGGCGTTGGATTAGGCGTTAAAATTATAATTCCATTAGCAGATTAAATTAATCGCAAACTATCTTTCACGCCGTGCCATGAATGCAAGACGTTCGAATAATTGCAAATCCTGCTCATTCTTTAGCAATGCACCATAAAGCGGGGGAATAAGCTTGTTCGGTGATTTTTCGCGCAGGGTTTCAAGGTCAATCTCATCGGAAACCAAAAGCTTTATCCAATCTAATAATTCGCTTGTTGACGGCTTCTTTTTAAGGCCATTAACATTGCGAATATCAAAGAAACTTTTCAATGCCGCATTAATTAGGCGCGGTTTAATATCTGGGAAATGAACCTTAACGATTGCTTCCATAGTTTCGGTATCGGGGAATGAAATAAAGTGAAAGAAACAACGGCGCAGGAATGCGTCCGGCAATTCTTTTTCATTGTTTGAAGTAATGATAATGATGGGGCGGTTTTTTGCCTTTATAGTTTCACCAGTTTCATAGACAAAAAACTCCATCCGATCGAGTTCTTGCAAAAGGTCATTGGGGAATTCAATGTCGGCCTTGTCAATTTCATCAATCAATAAAACGCATTTACCATCTCGTTCAAAGGCTTCCCATAATTTACCTTTTTTAATGTAATTCTTAACATCTTTTACGCGTTCATCGCCCAATTGCGAATCACGAAGGCGTGAAACCGCATCATATTCATAAAGCCCCTGAACCGCCTTGGTAGTCGATTTTATATGCCATTCAATCAGTGGCAAACCGAGTGATTTGGCAATTTGTTCGGCAAGAACGCTTTTGCCAGTTCCCGGTTCGCCCTTTATTAACAGGGGACGTTCAAGTTTAATCGCCGCATTAACCGCGATTTTTAAATCTTCGGTTGTTACATATTCGTCAGAGCCGTTGAAATACATATTTTTCCTTCTCATTGCCTCATTTAAACATGTTTTTATACATTTCAAAGATGTTTGAAAGCAATTTGTTAACCATGTTCTTTTAAAAATACCTAATAGGAGTGTGGTAGTTTCCAATTGTTCGGAAATAACGCGCCCTCACTTTTGGAGTTGGCAATGCCTTTAAAGCTTTCATTGAAACCTAACGAGAAAATTGTTCTTAACGGCGCGGTTATTCAGAATGGCGACAGACGTACCACGATGTTGCTTCAGAATAAGGCTTCTGTTCTTCGTGAAAAGGACATTATGCAGTCGCATGAAGCAAACACACCGGCAAGAAGAATCTATTTCCCGGTAATGATGATGTATCTTTCAAGCGATGACGCTGCTGAAATATACAATGAATTCGCACTCAGAATGACCGAATTTATGTCTGCTGTCCGCCATGTCCCTATTTTAGAGGAATGTGTGGCGATATCTCGCGATGTTATTGCAGGTGAATATTACAAAGCACTCGCAAGATGTCGCAAAGTAATTGATTTTGAGTCGGAGTTGTTGGGGAATGTCAATAAGAGCATATCAGAAGGTTCAACAAAGGGTAGAGACGCCGCGTGAAACGGAGTATCGTCTATTTACTGAAGTAACCCGTGCACTTAACGAGGTAAAGACGCTTCCATCCACTGAATTAGGCGCAAAAATGAAGGCGCTTGATTGGAATCGGCGTGTTTGGAATTTTCTTGCCATGGATTGTTCAAATGAACAAAATGGTTTGCCATCGCAATTGCGCGCTTCAATCATTTCATTATCAATGTTTGTTAGCAAATATACATCGCAAGTTATTCGCGAAAATGAAGATATTGAGCCATTGATTGATATTAATATTGCAATCATGCAGGGTCTTGCAGCGCAAAATCAACTTGCGCAGGCGCAAAGCCAAGGCGAAGATGCAATACCACAGGCTGCTTCTGCGTAACTATTTGTCATAATATTAAAAAAGCACTGCAATCCATTGCGAAGCAGTGCTTTTTTGTGTCTATTTCTTGCCGTAATTCTGTTTTATAAAAAATTATGGTCGCAAGGTTTCAGAGTAAATTGGTATTAAAGCAATTGCTTTTCATGATCGTCATTTTATTTGGCGTGGCGTATCCTATTATCGCACATTGTGAACCAAAACGAAAAAGCAGCTTTTCAGAATTTTCCAAACTTTTCCCTTCTGCGGCGGCGAATAAAATCCCCGATGTTGCGCACTTTAACGCGGGCAATATCGGATTTTCACTTGATAGAACCAAACGCAAGCAGATTTTGTTTAAATTTGACAATGCCGATGAGGTTTGGGTTCTTAATTCGGTTTCCGGCCCACGCGGTGATGAGTTTTTGCGTAATGATGTTGGTCAAGTGGTATTAAGGATTAATAGCCTTGGCGGCATCACGATTTTCAATAGTTCTGATAGCGGTGGTATTGCCGCAGAGCTTACCGGAAAATCAAAAACAATAATCCCACAACACCAAATTTATAGTGGTTCTTTGCAATCCGCTGTTGATAGGTCTGCGGGGCGCTTTACTGGTAAATATTTACAATCAGTGCGGATTGAGGTGACGGGGGGGCTGCAATCATATTTGGTATATGATTCCCTTGAACGGATTGCCGATGGGCTTTCGCAAATTCCCCCTAAATATTTCAATAATAAAAAATATAAAATCAAAAAGGTTCGTTTGAATCGTGCACCAAACCCATTTGTGCTTTTACAAGATGGAACATTAGAAGTCGGATTGACACCAGGGATTGGATATTCGGGGCGCCCATCAAGTGCGGCGGTAAAATTATCGATTTTGGGCGCTAATTAGTCATTGTGCCAACCGCCAGATTGGGCGATATTGGCAATCACGCCGGCAATCATATCAAGCACGCACATAAGCATTAATAGAAAAAAGGTTGAGGTTGAGAAATTCTCAAACAAAACAAATGCCCCCATCGCGCTAAGCGATAATAGAACGCTAATAGTATGGTGGACAATTGCATAGGGTGATGCGGCAACCCCACGAATGGATTCGTAAAAGAATACCAAAATCCCAAAGCCAACCAAAATATTGCCGCCGGAAATTCCCCACGGCGCACCCGATGGCATGGTTATGATAAAGGCAGATTTTTCAAGATCAGTGGCAAAGGTATCGACACTATTACCCGTACCAGCCATTAATGCGAATATCGCATAAATAACGATTGGTATAAGCAACAAGGGAAATATGTCAAAAAAGCGCTGCATTCGCCGTATCCAATTAAGAGGCGAATATGACTTAAAATTGGAAATACTTTATTAACGATGTTTTATGCAATTTCACAATGCATTAAACTTCTTTTACGCCTTCTGGATTCTTGCGGCGGGTTCCCAACCAAATAACACCAATCAAGTCAGTAAGTGCCGCCACAAGGCGACCAATATTGGTATATTTTGACTGCCCAGTTTCGCGCGGGCGGTGGTGAACCTCGATAAATTGGGTTTCAAATCCCGCCTGTTTAACCAATGCCGCCATATAGCGGTGCATATGGTCAAAATAGGGAAGGGTGTCGAAAACTTCTTTGCGGATTATTTTAATGCCACAGCCAGAATCAATCGCGCCGTCATTCAATAGTTTTTGACGAACCGCATTGGCGATTTTTGACGCGTATTTTTTTGCGTTGCTGTCCTGTCTTTTAAGGCGCATACCCTGCACCATTGCCAGTTTCTTTGGGGCATCGGGTGCAGTTAAAATTCGCAACATTTTAGGGAAGTCAACGGGATCATTTTGCCCATCGCCATCAAGGACGCCAACCAATGGTGCCTTGGCAAATTGCAGGCCGGAATATATGGCACGGCTTTGACCCGCGTTTTTAATGTGGCTAAAGACTTTTAGATTAGGGTGCGATGCCTTGGCATTTTGCAAAACTTCCAATGTATCGTCTTTGGAGCAATCATCAACCACAATGATTTCATAGCCAAACCCCGAAAGTGCGGCTTCTATTTCTTCGATTAAGGTAACAATGGCCCCGCTTTCATTATGGACAGGGATAATTACTGAAACATCGGGCGTATTATTGGTTATTTCGTTGCTCATGGCACTCTATTACCAAGTTTTAGGTGAAAATCCACAATTTTAAGCAAGAACTATCCTGCCCATAAGAAAAAGCCTGCCCCATATGATTAAGGGCAGGCTTTTTATAGACATAAATGGAATTATTATCCCACCAATGCAGCAGAATCTTTTTCACCAGTTCTGATACGAAGGGCAGATTCAACATCAAGCACGAATACTTTACCATCGCCGATTTTAGACGTATTTGCCGCCGCAGTAATTACTTCTACCAAGCTATCAACAACGTCATCATTTACAACGGCTTCAACTTTTACTTTTGGTAATAGTTTTACTTCATATTCGGCGCCGCGATAAACTTCGGTCTTGCCTTTTTGGCGACCATAACC
>APMI01007593.1_pt1 | contig 37033 bp, 38 predicted proteins | sample 667938 | NCBI WGS metagenome assembly APMI01 (sample SAMN01084076, study PRJNA167559) | wastewater metagenome | biome: Wastewater | place: Denmark: Ejby Moelle, Odense | collected 2011-11-28
TTTTACTCCACATTAATAATTATTAGTGTAGGCCCTTACATAATATTCATTCTCAATGTAAAAGAACGACTAAATACTATTAATTAATTAATGAGTGGACTTTCTTTTATTTTAATAAATAACTATTAATAGACCGAGTGCAATTGGAGTAATATATACATGCAATCAGATATAGATTTCACCACAGGCGGACTCCGTTTCTACAACGCAGACCCCTCAAAAACTGAGAACCTTTCCGATTTCGTCAGTGAAGCTTCTATTAACCGACTGTTTGATCCCATTCCCTCCACGTACTCCAAGCTCTATTCAGTTTGCCCATGGATGAAAGAATAAAACTGATCAAGTCTGTCGGCGAGGAAGTCGTGGGCACTGACCAAATGATCAGAGACAAGCTTGAAGCCAAGAAGTTCCCTCGAGCCTACGACGGGTTCGAACCATCAGGCAGAATGCACATCGCTCAAGGTCTACTAAGAGCAGTCAACGTCAACAAAATGGTAGATGCTGGCTGTGTCTTCATCTTCTGGGTCGCTGACTATTTTGCTATGCTCAATGGCAAATTCGATGGTGATCTTGAAAAGATCCGCACAGTGGGCAAATATTTTGTTGAAGTCTGGAGAGCGGCTGGCATGAAGCTGCACAATGTCAAATTTATTTGGGCTTCTTAGGAAATCAACAAGAGATCAAATGAATATTGGATGACTGTTATGGACATTGCTTGCCAAAATACTATCGCAAGAATTCAAAAATGCGCGACTATTATGGGTAAAAAATAATCAGATCAGCTTAAGGTTTCTCAACTCTTTTATCCTTGTATGCAATGCGCTGATATTTTCTTTCTTGATGTAGACTTTTGCCAGCTGGGAGTTGATCAAAGAAAAGTCAATATGCTTGCAATTGAGTACTGCAAAGACGAAAAGAGAAAGCCAGTGGTTGTTTCGCACGGAATGATCTCAGGACTGATTGAGGGTCAATAGAAAATGTCCAAAAGTATTCCTGACTCTGCTATTTTTATGGAAGACTCAGAGAAGGATGTAGATAGAAAAATTAAAAAAGCATTTTGCCCAGAGAAAACAATTTAAAACAATCCTATTTTAGATTACTGCAAGAATATCATCTTTGGTATGAGGACTGAGCTCACAGTGAAAAGAAAGCCATAAAATGGTGGAGATAAGTAATACCTATATTATTTTAGAACTTTTAAATCTTATGAAGAACTTGCTGATGACTTCAAAGAGGGAAAACTTCATCCTGGAGATTTGAAGCCAGCAGTTGCAAAAGCAATTAACGAACTAATTGATCCCGTCCGAAAACACTTTGAAACTGACCCTGAAGCTAAAGCCTTAATCGCTAAAATAAAATCATTCAAAAAAGATGACGACACTATGAAGGAAGCCAAAGTTGAACACTGACTATAATTTGTGAAACTTATTTGTAGAATATCATTTCGAATTGCTAGTAGTATTATTGCTGTTATTATTGTTATTGTTATTATTGGGATCTTTGTCTTTTACGATGCTAGTGCTGCTGAAATCGATTTTGCCTATTTTAACTTTAGAAACTGAGCTAACAATATAATTGAGCTGGTCCATCACTTCTTAAAGTCTATCTACATCACTATCATGATTATTTTCTAACTAATATTGACTGATGACTTTTTCATTATCTTATTACTCGTCCTCTTCGAGATCATCTTATTAGTTTTTCATTTAAAGCTCCACGTCGTGAATACTGATTTTGATTTCGCTGTTTTGCAATAATTTAACAAATTGTTCAATTGAATGCGCGACTTATTAGATTTTTATGGTATTAAGACTAGAGTTAGCAGCTGGAGATTTAGCTGCTGACTCACTAACTGCTGCTACTGGTGATGATGTCTTCTATTAGTTCTGTTTTACAGGAGTCTTAACCTTACTTGCATCTGTCTTGTGCGCCTATCTCTCGTTTGCTGGAGAAGTATGATCAACTTTTATTTCCTATTTCGTAGTTGAATTTGCTGGCATTTACATATTCAGCTGTTTGAAATCTTTCTGAAGTTGTTCGTAAAGCTTTTTGTTCTTAGTCTGTGATAAATTCTTCATCCATTCGATCCTGTGTTACTAAATGACTACATGAGGATATGAGGTGTAAAACTCTCTCTGTATAACTTGTACGCAAGCTCTTGATAGCTGAGAGCCACTTTTGCTTGACTCATTTTCAAGTATACGTTATGAAAGGTTTGACGATCCAATACAATGCCATCAAGATGACTCTGAGTAATTAATTGGATACATTGATGAGAAAGTTCACAGCTTCATTGATTTTGTTATCCTTGAGACTTTTATGAATCTGAGTGACATACTCCCAGTCACTTACTTTATGAGAGCCTACTGATAACAAAGATCGAGGGATAGAACAAAGCCGAATCATTGAGCTGTTTCCTTGCTGCGAATTAAAAGATAGCAGGCGAGCATTATAATAACAACACTAGTACATATTTTCTTTATTCTATTTACTAGAAGCTGGTAATCAATTAGCAATTGCTCTTTTATATTTGCTTGTCTTATGAGCTCAAGCCCTATTACCTTGCGAGAGTATCTTGAGTAGTACTCCAAAATCAGGAAGAATGCCTCCAATTCTCAGGGAGATAATGAGAATGACACCCTCAATTTTTTGGAAGAAAATATCGCGGCTATTAAAATTGTGCTCAGTGGCAAAGTCAACTCTACAGTCTACAATAGTATTTCATCTCACCTTGATCAAATAAAGGATCTTTTTAAGCTAAGCTTCAATAAAAAAGCGAGCCTGAACGAGTCAGTAATTAACATCCGTTGCACTCAAACTAAGAACAGATTAAAAACACACAAAACGATGAAATGCTCACTTCGAAGAGAGGAAAGCATGCCTGAAATATCAATGGGTTTCATAAATGAGCCGAAATCAATTGTCTTGAAATAAGATACACTTGATATGGCAAACACGAAGACTTCATCCACTAGTTTCACTCAAAATTCTCCTGTCTTAGAAATAAAACACTTTGAAACTCATTTGCGAGTCAGCAACACAAAAAAAGAAAAGAAAGAGGAAAAAGAGCGTAAAATATTTTTCAACCTGCCTCCGAGACTAGAGAGAAAAATGAACACTGAAATTGAAGACTCCGATATAGGAGTGAAGAGAGATAAATAAAACTACAGCCGCATAAAAATTGATGAATGATGTATTCTAGCACTGAATGTTTAATAAATTTTAACGCAGACCAATTAAAATAAATAAAGAGTATAAATCTGATGTTGCAGATTGAGAAGTAATATTGAAACAAGATGTCCTATTATTACCCATACTATAGATACCCTGTATATGAGCCCAGCTACCTGTATTAGGTGAGTGCCGAAAGTGCCTTAAGAAGATCGAGACTAGCAGAGGAGTTGGCTGCATCCAGAGTCGCCACGCGAACAATACTCGCCAGATCCAGAATTGAATCAGACCTCGCTGCTGAAACTGTGCTACGTAGATCCAGACTCGAAGCTGAATTTGCGGCGTCTAGAGCTGCTACGGAAGCGGCTCTTGCTAGATCCAGAGTAGCTGCAGAAGTTGAAGCTGACCGAGTTGCGGCTTAGGTTTCTCTAAGAAGATCTCGAATTTAAGCAGAAGTTATTGCGGACCGAGCTGCAACCTCAGCAGCTTTGCGTAGATCAAGAATCTAGGCTTAAGTCGCAACAGAGAATGCCCTCCGAAGATCCAGAATCGAAGCAGAAATAGAAGCAACAAGAGTCAGGCGATTATACTATCATTATCTTTGATGCACTTTATTTTGTCATTACATTCTATCTCATCATAATCTATATAAAAAATATGCCCTTCATTTTTTGATAATGGTCAAGTAGATCACAAAGATGAAGTATATAGATGAAAAATTTAAGATATTGGCGCGATTGAATTATATGATTATATAGAATTTTATAGAACCATCATAGCATGATCCTGCTTATATGTGCAATTTTTTTCATTTCTTCTTCCTTTTCACAATACGCAGTTAACCTGCACTCAGTGAGCAGATGCTTCAACAATTGCCTTCAGTGCGAGCATAATGAACTCACTACCTGTATTAGTTAGAGCAAAGTTACCTGCGTCGATAATTATTATCAGTCAGGTAGCGAGTGTCTGCTCGACAAAACTTATTATGTAACTATGTTTGCATGCTTAGAACGAAAAAACATTAATCAACAAAAATGGCGAATTTAAGTAACTATAAAAGTGGGAAATATTTGAATCCATCGAGTGCTCCTACACCAAGTCCAACGGGTAGACAGAAGGAGTCAGTGTAATGGGACTATTCGAAGCTTCAGCCACAAACAGTCTCAAAATTTCTGTGCAGCCCTTCTACCAGTCCCTATTTATATCTTTTAACTTGGTACGTAACAGCTGGATTCCTTATATGGACTTCATGGAAATTTAATTTAAAGACAATCTGAACAGGTCTCTCGCTAAGTACATGATTTAGTACTTGTAACGAAATGATGAGACTGTCGATAATTACCACACTATAGTGTGTAACGATCAAAAACTAGTTGTCTAAAATTTTCAAGTCGGCTTAGATTTCAAGCATCAAAACATTTCCAAAATTGTGGTGGAAATACGGGGACTCATGCACGGTGAATAGCTATGGGGCTTCACAGATGTCAAAATAGCTTTTGGGTGTCGCAATAACTTAATGTTTAGCTCTAATAGCTGTTACAATTGCCAGCCTGGATACTATATTGACCTAAATAATACAGTGGATGGTGCCCCAACTTGCCCAAGATGTTCATACAAGTGTGCAACGTGCAATAAATAGAAATGCTTCACATGCATTGAAGGCATGCAACTTATTGGAATTCATGCGAACCATCACTCGGTTTCAAACTAATATAGGCAATCAGTTTACCAGATGTGAAATCGTATTGCAATGTAGAAATGCTCATGAGCCAATTATATCCAGGGTCAAGTAAGCACAGTATTGAAGGTATTAAAATTACAATTGGATAAGCTCATAAGCAAGCTAGGCTTATTTTTCAACTGTATTTAGCTGATTCATAGTGGAGTAAACAATCAGCAGTAATTGTGTAAGTAGATGGTCGTTAAATTAAGAGAATTAAGGAAGATTCTGTTCATGGCAGGCTTCGATAAAACTGTTCCGGTTTTGCTGCTGGATATTATTCTACATTTTCAGTTGCAAGCTCTTATTTCGACCACAATACGAGTTATATGACTGTAAGAATATACAGCACAGATGATAGTGTCGTTAGTCTCGGCATTGGCGAGATGCATATTGAAATCCAACTCTATCAACCTAAACCTGTTCCTTTTCCTTAACCAATCCCTCAGTTAATCCCAATTCCTAGGCCATAGCCACAACCGACAGTGCAGCCAGTAGTACCACTTCCAAAAACAGTGCCAATTATAGATAGTGAAATTGGGACTAATTTGGCAATAAAGGACCAGATAGATAAGTTAGCTCCATATGTGGGTCAGATAGGTCTTAGCTACACAACAGTTGCTCAGTCTAGCTCCAAAGTATCTTCAAACTAACTGCTACTTTCAATAAATTACCCTTTGGACATTACAGATTACCCATATATCTATTGCTATTTTCAAGGGTTGGGCATAGAACTACCAGGCAAAATGGTCAGCTCGACTTCTCATCTTCAGTATGTCGCAGTCGACATTATCAAGAGTCTCGTTAATCAGACTGTCGTAGTCACAATGAGTGTAAAACAGAAACCAGAAGATGTTTAGCTAGGCAAAATTTTAATTGAAAGATTTGATATATTATAAGCAAATGAGCTATCTGGTCTTCAATCTTTCAAATTATTCTTCACCGTGCTATCACACATTATACTAATTTCAACTATTGTGCTTGTTCTGATAGGGAAACTTCACTACATAAGCAATTTGTCAATACTAGTACAGATCCTGTTTCTGCATTCGTATATTCATGCATAATTCCTACCTCTGTCTTATCGTATTCCAATTTCCGGACTGCAGAATATGGAGAACTTAAACTTCTTCACCAAAGATACTCAGGATAGTATTGAGCGTATGCTGATGGGCAACGTGATACAAGATAGTCCAATCAGGCTCATGGAATTTAATATAGACATCAACTTTACTCGCGCATTCTATCCTCTGCTTATAGTCAACGCTATTTACTTATTCTGGTTTATACTGTTGCTCATTATACACAAAGTTATTGCAGTGAATTTAACGCCAAAAGATACTCCAGGTGGAGATGTTATTAGCAGCTAAATTGAAGCTATTGGTTAAAGCAATAAATAAAAGTCTATTTTAACCAAAATCTTAAACTATTTAGATCAAATTGTGAACAGACCATTGAACTTTTGGCATATGGTATTTCGATATCAATTTCTTACTGTTATATGGATCTGTTTCTTACAGTTCTACAATCTTAAATACCCAGCAGGAGCCGATCGCAACCAAATTGTAAATGCAATAATGTGCATATCAGCCTTTACATTAACACTTCTTATTCCTGTTGGTGTATATGTTTGGACACGCAAGGCTTACTTAAAACTCTCTTATGACAAATACATAAACAGATTCAATCAGATGTTCATGTTTCAATTATACTCGCAAAGTCTGCCCTCCCACCATCACCATTACAACTTATTGGTGGAGTCCTTACGCTGGGTTATGTGTGCCTTGTGTTGCAGTTATCTAGGTATCTCACCTTTGCAATCCCTTATCATCCTGATCGTAGTGCACGCGCTCAGTATTGGTTATCTCAGGTGGGGTCGTCCTATTCTTAATATTACATAAGTTAAGCTGTCCTATGCTATCTACTCTACGTTAATCTGCCTGTAAATTTGCATGCTAGCTGCCTTTGGAGCAAATAACATCTGTACTAAAACTCAGTACCTTATTTTGGGTTACATCATGATTACTATCTCTATCGTAGCGATATGCCTTGGTTTCTGCCAACTAGCACACAGAGTCTACGAAGATTTTAGGAAACCTATTAGCGAAGATGCGGACTTCAAGCAATAACTGGCTACCAAAAGAATTGTTTGACCACAAACATATTATTTTCATTTTTCATATCATTTAGTTTTGTCATTTAAGTTTTACATCAAAAATTGCGTCGACAAATTATTTAAGTATTTTTCATATAAAAGATAAACGAGATAAGTCTCAAATAAAATAAAAAATATATGAACAGTTTATGATAAATTAGTCACTAAGCATAAAAGATATTGATGAATATGCTAATGCATTATTCATTGGCTTGCAGACTACTTGATAGTTATTATCGAGTCATTAAAGCTTGTTCATCTTGATCTTGCTCTTTAAAAAATCTATTTCCAAAGATAAGCTTTTTCATCACTTCGTTGAATCCATCGATACAGTCAGTGGCACCATCCAGGCGGATTCTGCTACAGAGAAAATCAATTTTGTTGGCTATTTTCTAGCAGGGCACTTGGCTCTGTGTGCCCATCAGTAGTTTGAGAACAAACTAAATTTGAGTCTGTTTTGAAGCCTGCTGCCAAATAAAAAGCTCGTAAAACGTAATGAAAGAAGAAAAAGTGAAATTTCCAGACACCGACAAACAGCTTATTAAATACTGCGCGAGTTCAGGATCATGGTGTCTCATGATCTTTTGGTAATACTTATCCTGCTGTAAGGGATTTTGTTCCTGTCTTCTGTTAAGTTGTGAATCTTTATTGCAAACAACGATATTTTTCTTGAGATTGTTCATTAATTTACTGTACTATTTGTGCATCAAGTCCATTTTCTTTTCTTTTGCCTTTGCTTGGCCGAAAACTCTTACGTTCTACTTATCGTCGAATTCACTGTACATGAGCTCACCGAACATTCTTAGTTTATTGTTCATGTTAAGAACTGAACATACTTTTTCGGCCTTTTGTATGTCTGATTCGTGAGACTCATAAACTGCCAGACCTTGTTTCCATGTGCAGTGGATGAACTCCTGTTTTTTGTTGTTAAGCTACAGAGGCGAAATCCATGTCCTTTTAATGTAGGGTTCAGGCTCGCTTACTTTTGTGTACTTATGAATTTTCTTAATCTGCTCGATGCGTTTATCATTGATTTTACGCCTAACTTCTTACTGATATTAGTAGTCGTAGTCAATTGACTCCACTCTTTCGATGTGCTTATACTTTTTTATAGCATTACACAAATAATCTGGTTCTGATCTCTTCTTATTGGCGTATCGTTCATAGCTTATCATTTCTTCTATTGTATAATAACTATTCCGATTATAACATTATCATAATACTATTTTGATACTTTTCTAAATTCATAAACTAATTAACTCTTAATGGATTATTTGATCATGCTAAATAAGCCTGTTGTGATGGTGGCTTGACTCTTTCCACAACACCTCCAAAGTCAGTCACAAACAGGATGGCAAACTAAGAAATTCCATCCAAGTCGGCTAGTGCATACTTGAATGTTCCGGTGATATCGGTATATCCATCACGATAGAACTTGCTTTGTCCGTCCTTCATTTGATACACTTTGCAGTAGCAGCCTGGCTGTTTCTTGTTTTCGTAGAACACTTGCGCATATCCATTGTCTTATTTCACTTTGATTTTGATGCTGGGGTTGCTCCACAAGAATGAGACCACTTTCTTGCGCTTGAGTCCGGAGGTGGAAGAGAATACTTCAACAAAACAGTCTTTAATGCTTTTATCTCTCACTAATTTTTATTAACGTGATTCTGCCATATGTTCATATATCTTCACATTATTTGGCACCACATTTGAATTAAAGTTTTGTAAATCTGTGAATGGGAAGTTAGAGAAGTATAGCTCCAAGTTGATGTCATACAAACAGACTTCTACCCGGGTTTCAGCTGGAATGCTCACCTTGATCTGGTAGCCTTCATTCAGCACATTTGTAGAGTATTATATCTTCTTTTTCTCTTCGACAACTTAAACAGAATCGTAGTCTTTGAGTGTATCTACTATTTATTTGAAAAGCTTCTGCCAGGCTTTCACAGGATAGTCAACGTACTTCTTGGCGATGGTTCTGGACTTGGCGAAGGAGGGGTATCCCTTGTACATATCGATAAAGCACTCAATGTAATCAAATTGCAGTTGATGCTGGTCCTTGAGGCTCTCGTCAAGGTGCTTCAGCAAATTGAATGCTTCATCAATGCGGTCTTGAAGCAGTAGATAGTAGATGAAGGCTACTCGTGCTCTCGAAGATGTTGGCTCATTAAACAAACTGGCAAATAAGAAACAGTTGTATGTCTTCTTGAACTGCTCATTGCGGATTGTTGACTTGTTTTCATTTAAGAATTTATGCGCACGGCTTGAGTAGTAAGGGAAGTATTCGAAAATTGGTAAATTACTCAGCACATTCTCATGATTCTGTAAATGTTCTGCTTGCTAAAACTCGCTTATGGTAGCTAAATCGTTATGGAAATATCCGAATATCCAGATCTCTGATAGATAATACTTTCTACTTCTCAACACCTCTACTACCTTTAAAAAGAACTCCTTGTCCTTGAGCATCCATAAGATACTGCTGGGCTCGAACATCTTGGAGTCAAATATGTTCTTATTTTTTAGGTACTCCAAGATACTTTCTTTTTGTCCAGACTTAAGCACATTTTCGAGTGTGTCTAACTTTTTAATCGTCTCTGTTTATAGCACAGTAACTTTAGCAGGCTCATCAGCTTTAGCAATTACAGAACTGTTTCTGCAGGCGTTGGCTGGGTACATCGAAAATGTTCCAGTCCTCGAGAAGTAGAAGAATCTCTCAAAGGAAAGCGTTGAGTATGGTTCCAAGTTAATGCTTTGAATTTGAGTATTTTCATGACTCTTCAAAGGCAGACTACCCTCTGGGATGTCAATCAAAAGCTGAAGCTATAGTCTTGTTCCTGAAGTATTGGTTATTAGAGTCTGTAGACAATATGGTTTTCGAACAATGAATTGGTCGACTTCCTTTTCAATCCTTGTTCCATCTTCTTCATAGTAGTATCGATCATCAGGATTGAAAAATCGTTGATTAAGAAGAACTCCAAACTTTTTCTCAAAAGGTAGTGATTTTACCTATCTTACAAAAATTAAGAAGCTGGAATTTGCTTCAATGCATACATTATCGCCTTAGTTTTTCAATCCGAAATCAAGAAGCTTATTGTTGGGGATAAAGCATGAAGCTAGCGTAAATTCAATAGTTGAGTTTAAGTACATGAAATTCTCAGATAGGAAATCACCTTTTCCGTTCACGAAGTGGCTAGCTGCAGATGTCCAGAAAGCTGAAGCTCCTACCAAATATGTGGATTCATGCGGGTATTTTAATTTCCAATAAGTTGTTTCAGTGTACTACTTTGTTTTCTCCATTTGTTTGAAAGGTTGATTAAACTTTGATCTATCAGCATAATCATAATCACATTCATCATCTTCCATCTCGCACGCCCTTTAGCACATAACTTCCTAATTACAACTCATGTCCATTAAACATGCGTTTTGCATTTGCATTGCCATCATTGGAACTGCTTGTCTTTAAACACTTCTCATCATCGAAACGGGTGATGCTACTCTCATTGCAACAGGCACCTTTTTAGCTTCCTCTATCAATTTAGCTGTAATTACAGTATCAAATTATTTTTTGAATCGCTCGAATGTAATACGATTTGCTTTGTTAAGATTCTACATCGACGATGCAATGTTCTGAGCATCTTATTTTCGACCTGCTTTGACTAACTGATGAACTAACAGCACTTTTTCAAACTAGTTCAACAATTGGAATTTAGGTAACGCAATCCACTTCAATGCTTCTTCACTTTATAGAAGACACAAATCAACAAATGTTTTGTTAACCTTGTTGGTAATGAAGGGTTTCACTATTTTCTCAAAGAAAGCAGTATCATTGTATTTAATATATGTGTTGAGCTCATGGCAGACTTTTTAGTCATATGTCTTAAGTTTTTCTTAGTCTGAGTATGTATTCCAGTTAGCAACCCAGTCTTACAAAGTTGCTCCCTTGATTTTAGCAAACCCGACAACATTGCTGAGTCCGATTGCAGACCAGACGCTGTCTCGGTTGACTTTAGTGTTTTGACCCTTCTGTACTTTGTAGACCTATCTCGACATTGTCCATGCTGTATCTTGGACACTGGCTTCAATGCCGGTGTGACTCAAGCTCTTCTTCTCGATTTTTTCAACGGGATAGTCGTATTTCTTTACAACTCCAGTGACTTTGGAGAAAGCACAACATTCAAAGTGCGAGTATCCGCTTGGCACCGTGAATCTAAGTAAGTCTCCCTTTTGATTGGAGACAAGTGTCCCTGGCAAGGTTAAAAAGTTATTGTGAGTAGTGATGTCAAATGGATTAACAAAAGGAATATTCGCTGAAAGAGAGCCGTGCATTTTGGATCGTCTTTGACCAGCAGTTGCGCCATATGAATCGTATTGCATAGCCCCTCCACCTCCACCACTTTTCTCCTTTTCCATTCTTTTATAAGCTTATTCTTGATTAAGTACCTCATCAGTTTGAGTAGTATCTCGCACTTATATCCTTTTGAGAAAAACTCTAGGCTTTTCCAGATTATTACCGACATACTTGGCTTCTTTTCTCCTGTTAATGACATAGGATGATTCTTCTGACAGCTTCTTATTGTTAAAGTACTCAGATTCGGCTGTAGTAAATGATTGAGTTTTTACTCCTCTGCATCCGCGTACTATGTCCACGTTAAACTTGCCTGTGAAGTTAGGAATCACGAAGTTGGAGACGAATAAATGTGCTCTAAACGAATGGTCATTCTTAAAATCGTAGGTTGCTTTTACTGGAATTTCAACTACTGTTTTACCTTATTCATTTTTAAACACAGCCTCTCCTAAGCACAAATTACTATTTTGATTAGGATCTATTTCGTAAAGTGTTCCATTTTTCTAATCATATATTTTAAACTCGTTTTCCCAAACTTTACCAGTTATGACACTAAAATTCATAGAATGGCCGGTCTCGATAAACTCCAACTGATACTATCCAACAGGTAGTCCCTTAATAGAAATTTTAGATTCCTCAAATGAAATTTTGTTCTTGAAGTCTTCCACATAGGACCCAGTGCTAGGAAGTGTTCTCCATAAGTTACATCGCTGTTTTCTTATGGATGGCAGAATAATTTAATTACCTTAACGATAGACTGCTCCTGAATTAATTTCGAGTTCGCTGCTGTTGTCATTGAAGTTCCACTCTCTGGTTACTACTCCTGACTTTAAGTTCACTTTAGCTATGAGACTATCAATATCTTTCAAGCTTCCTAACAAAACAGTGCCCTATTTAGAAGTCATTAAATTTTGTGTTTCTGCTTGAGTTCTACCGTCACCCTTGACATCCACAATAACTTCGGTGCGAGGAATAGGTTCACCATTTTTGCCTAACAAGAAGAGCGAGTAACTTTCATTCACTTTGCGGATATAGAGGTCCAAGAAATTGGTGTTACCCTCACTGAGATTAATATCTATGCTGTGAGAACTGCTCAATTATTGATCTTTTTGGTTGTATTTCTTCACCTTCGCAGAAACTACGATGTCAATCCTGCTGGTGTAAGATTGAACTGGGAATTATAATGTATAGTCTTACGATGACTTAAACTGGACATTGTCGAAATTAATAGTTGATTTAATTCCCAAGTTATTAGTCAACGTAACAAGAATTGAAACCTTTTCCAGAAGTTTAAAGCTAACTTCCATTGCTCGATCGAAAGCCAAATTTAGTTTTGGATGCAATAAAACTTTGGCAATGCTTCCAACAATAAAGCTTTCAGTGTTGTAAAGGTAAGCAACTTCCAAATAGTAATTTTCGCTTGGCACATAGACGTTGAATTAATCAGCGTAACCATCTTTTACCAAGTAAAAATTAACATTTTTGTCATTTTATCCAAATGGTATCGTGAACCCTGATTGAGCCTCATGCTTTTTGCCCTCCATCCAGATGCTATAGTCTTTGATCTGGGCTCCGCTCTCATCGTAGAACTTGATCTCAGTACCGACTGAATTGGTAGTGGTAGCACTGGCTATTGCACCTTTGCGGATAAACGCTCTACTAGAAATACCCTCACCTTCCAATTCAACTATCCACACTCCTCTGCCCTGGGGAACTCCCTCGATTTTGATATCGTGAATGTGCACCAAGTAGGGGTTGTCGTTGTTTGCTGTGAAATGATATGAGCTGTTAGGCTGCAAGAAAGATAGATTTTGAGTCTGATCAATCTATCCTCCGCCTTCACTGTAATGTTTCTCCAAGTCTAACTTATACACTTGAACGTGAATATCTTTAATATTTTTAACCTTGACCTTGAGAGAAATTATATCATGGGCCTGCCATTTCCTCTTGTTGCTGTCCAATATAGTAATTTATTTGTCTTACTTCAGCTTCTTTAGCTCATCAGGAGTGAGATAGTTTTGATAATCTTATAGCTTACCACCCTAAGCCAACTTAACAGCAGCATATATCTTGTTGATTAATGAAATTTAAAAGAATTATTCAAATTCCTTTAGTAATTACTCAGCTTTAGACTTTTTAAACAGTCGCTCTAAACAGTTCTTGATCAATTAATCATCGCCAGTTGTACATGTACTGATGTTCAGATCAATATCTTCTTGATAATAATTAGCTTTTGACTTTGCCTCATATTTTTTAGTTCTGGTTTTCTGATTTTCATATGAGTTAGAGTTGGGATTGTCCTTCATGTACTAGATAAAAATTGCCTTATCAACTTCCTACCTTGAAACATCCAGTACCAGCAACTATTTCAAAATATTGCGACGCATGGCCTTTGTTTTAGTAGTTTTAAGCTGTTAAAGATCTTTTAGTATTTTTACTAGAACTTTTCTCTTTTCATCTTTCTCCGAAATAGTGAGATCAGTCTTCTTGTAAGGCTCAAGCAGCTAGTCATAACTATAGGCGAACCAGACTCTTAGATACTCGTCTTTGTTAATCAGTCCGGGAATAGCATCTTTAAGTTGCATGAATTGACTTTTTGAGATGTTATAATATATGTGTGAAGGGATCTAATAGCTCTTATTCAATTTTAGCTGCTCTTCGTAAAATTGTTTTATAAACCCAACGGTGAACTTCTCAGGGAACTCTTTTAAATACGACATATTCAGGAACTGCTCCTTGCTTGTAGTTTTTAGTTTCATGAGCCTGTCTTCTGGAAGGGATAAGACTGCTTTTTTACTCAAATTGCACATTAAATCTTCGTTTTTGTTAAGCTATTAGACGGCCCATTCTCCCAAAGACTTAAGAGGTTTGAGAGTGTTAGGCAAAGATTGTCCTTCATCTGCCTTTCCTTCATCTGCAGCTGTATGGAATTCGGCTGGTTTTGCGTAGTTATAAGATTGGCTATGGTCATTAACGAACTTGACAACAAGGTATTTTATTTCATCTGCGCTGGTGGCTTTCACTATTTTGGTATGTGTTTTCCACTTATCAATAGCCTCCAGCAATGAGCCATTTATCATGTACTTGACTCTTAAGTTTTACTTGTACTCCTGATTATGAGGCTCCAACAAGTAAAGAAGTAAATTCTTCTAAACGGAGTCTGGCAGTGACTTGGCATGAGTTGTAGGGTTTTCAGCTAGCAAGCATTTCTCAAATGTTGAGCTGTATGTTTCCACGAGTCTTGATATTTCTTACATGTAAAGATATGATATAATATGATTACAGATATATCTTCAATTTGTGCCGGTGAAGGTTAATTATGCTACACTTGCAAATTTAAGATCGATAAAGCAAAGCTACATTCATCACAATGTAATCAAATTGTATTCAGGCATAAAACTTCACTTTCATATATTGATATCTTAGTCATACATTCATACTCATAAATTAAATAATAGTCTATGGACTATTGATGTAACAGCTACTATTCATAATCATCAATAATTAAAGGTCGGGTCTATAGTTTTCCATAATTTGTTGAATTTCTCCTGCACCACTTGGGTTTCTTCTTTGCTCAGCTAAGATTTTAGCTTCTACCATTTAGCCTTGAAAAGTTATGTTTATTTTTCGTTGTTAGACTTTAATTTCTTTAATTGCTGTTCTTACTAGTCCAATACTTTAGTTTCTTCCTAAATGATTTTATTTACATTTAATAATTATTTCGACAATTATTATCTTTAAAGCTAAGCTTTTTCTTGACTTTTGTTCCACTCATATTACAAATTTGAGTTATGGTCCTCCAAGTTACTAGCTTTCTACCTTGAGTCTTCTGCTTAATAATGCAATTCAGTGATCTTTAAATCTAATGCTAACATTTTTTACTCAAGCTCTATTAATTTTTGTTCCAACTTCGCTAAGTTAGCCTTCTCAATTTCAATATTTTGAGTAAGGGTCTTGATATCTTTCTTGCTATCATCGAGATCTTTCTTGAGTTTGACGTTATCAGCTTTCTTCTCAATTGCCACTTCTATCTGCCCTTCGAGAATAAGGCAAGTTTCTTCAATATGATTAATTTTGAGCTATAAGTCTCTTATTTAATTATTTTTTAAGTCAATCTATCCTTCCTGTACAGACTTAATTTGATAATTTTCATGTTTACCTCCGTATTGAATGGCTCCTTTCAATTTGGTAATTTGTTTTTAGCATTCGACTTTTTATATTTTCAGTTCTTTCTCCGCTTGGGTTGCTTTCTTACTCCTGGCCATCAGATCTGATATTTATTTGTTATTCTTTTCGATCTCTGTGTTATATTTTGTCTCGCCCTATTTAATCAATTGAAAGAGTTAGGCATTCAATCTTTGTTTTTGTTAGATTCTTTGTTTAGATCGTTCAAAGGTATCAATTTGCCGGTTTGAGGATACTATCAGCTAATCCTGCATTCTGATCAGATCAATACCGACTGCTAGGGAAGCCAGATGCGCGAAGAAATCATTAATCTTTGATTTGTTTTGCGGAATCATCTGTACGGCTTTATATTGGTAATTAATACAATAAGAGTTAAATATTTTACATATATAGTACCCAGTTCAAAAACATAAAGTTCAATGAATAGGTGGTATGATTATTTCAATAACTACTTCATTATTAATAAGTTGTAAGCAAGACCAAGCTTACAATATTAACTTAAATGATGCTTACGATTACCTATTTGCTCATAATTCATTATCATGACTCTAAGTAATTCATAGTATTAATTATATAAATTAACTCTTATTGATATCTTAATATTATTAACAGCTTGTTCACCTTGATATGGAAGAACTCAGCCTGGTTGACAAAACAGATTAGCTATTTCGCTACCTGGTTAAAAATAGAGAAGAAGTCATATAAAAGATTAAGATTGAAAAAAGGATCTACAACATACTTAATGAATTTTTAAAGGGTGATCCTCTTGCGATAGACTACGCCAACAAAATGAAAATGACTCCATACAAGGCACACTTTACTGAACTTACTCAAATAGATATACAAATTTCAGACTCAAATTATCGGAAGACGCTGGAGAAAATCTACAATCAGATTATGCATTAAATTTTGGAAGAAAAAGATGATGATAAGATAAATGGAAAAGTCATTTCTTAAATGTTTGCCTTGTTAACTCAAAATCAAAGTATTCTTATGCAATCAGTGCATAACATTAAATCTAGTCAGCAATCTGCAGTAATACCTCAATAAAAATAAGCGCCTAAGAAAGATGAGCAGAAGAAAGATGAGCCGAAGAAAGATGGATTTAAAAAATAGGAGCCAAAAAGCAAAATACAATCACAAAAGCCAGCAGAGACTAAAGTAGTGGAGCAAAAGAAATAGGAGCCCAAACCATTTATACCTAAGAGCCTATAAAAAACAGATAGCGAAAAGACAAACGACACGAAACCTTCGTTTGAGGTCAATGCCTCAGTTATGAAAGCAAAGGATATCTTTGTTGTGGTCCGATACTTCGATCTAACTGTCGACTTGGAGGGCTATAAATATGTCATCAACGATATGATAGACAAGTAAAAGAAGTTGAAAAAATAAAAAACTTATCACCTCTTATAGGAGTTGAAAAAGTTGATTAATCAGTACTTGAAGAACAATATTGTTAATGTGAAACGAAAGGGGAAGCAAGTCCGCATCTTGGACAGCAAGTCTTACGTGAAGAGTGCGGATGCAGGCAACTATTCTTTCGACCCGTTCTGCGACTCTGTGGAAATATACGTCTGCATGACAAGTAAAGGAGAGTTCGTTAACGACTTCAGGGTTGAAAGTGGCAACAACGATATAGATATAAAACCAGAAAAAGTCACTAAGTTCTCGTAGTGGAATAAAGCTTTGTAGAAACTTACTCCTAAAAGTGTCATCCCCAAATTAATGGACTTCATTGCGTAGAAAAGACAAGCTGAGAAATCCGACACTGACAAAATAGCAGAAGCTCTAAAGATTGTCGGAGGAGCATTGTTAATCGAGGATTTGTTTAATTGGACTGATAACCAATACGAGAAAATCAACATTAAAGCAACATTTATTCACGAAATTAAAGAGATGCTCTAAATTGTGAAAGATTGCGCTAAGACAGGCGGTTAGAAATCCTACAGTGAGAAAAAGCGAGAGCGCCTCAAAGTAGCGAACTCTCACAAGATCCTGCGGTATGTGGTCTACTCGAGGCAGGGAATGGCCGAAGTGGAAAAGCTTCCTTGGTTGAACTTGTAAAACGTCAGATAAGCAGTAAAACTGGTCAGAGAAGAAATTCACAACGCCGAGCTCTTAGACTAACTAGCCAAATACTTTAATCAGTTTGGTTTAGATCCTATGGAAGACCCGACTAAATTTTCAAGAGGCATGATTCTTTACGGGCCTCCAGGTACTGGAAAGACAGTTTTGACTGAGAGCTTGCCAGACATTATGGGCTTTCATTTGATCGAGAAGGGGCTATCTGCTGCAGATTTCTCAAAGTCGCTGGTCGGGCAGTCAAGTAGAATGATACGAGACTTAGTTAACAGAGCAAACTAGTCGCCTTACCTGCTCTGTTCCGTGGGCATTGATGAGGTCGACGGACTGGTTCCCGACCGTAAGGATAAGGACTAAAAAAACAAAGGATAAGGAATTTCGATGTTACTTAGTGTAATCGGTGGGAATAAGGACGTGCCCAATTTAGTATACATGACTTCCACTAACTATATAAAGAAAATAGATGAGGCTATTCGTCGAAGACTGAGTGGTCAATTCCAAGTTGGTCGGCCTAATCCAGAAGCAAGAGAAAAAATTGTGTTGTCGAAAGTACGCTACTTGAGAGATAAGCGCAACTTGTTAGACCTGTTGGTCACTATCACGACGAACTTCACAGGAGCTGCTCTGGGAGGAGTGAACAACGCCTTGGTCAACATATTGAAAGAGAAGGAAATGGCGAAGAAATAGATTGAACTAAACGAATAATAAATAACGAACACAGCTATCCTAATGGCGAGGCAGTTTACAATTAAGCTCGGTGTCTATCCGCTGCCAGAAATCTATAAGAGTGAGGGGTCCAAGAACATCCTAACTAAGCGATTCCTGAGCATAGTGGGCGACAATCTGGTAGTAGTCCAAAACTTGAACCAGAACAACCTGCTTAGTATCGCGTATCCAAACAAGGTGAGCAAGTATGTGAACGGCGGGGTAGTCAACTTAGCAGAAATTTAGGACGAGAAGTTTGAGCTCAGTTTACAGAAAGGAAAGTAAATTTCCCAATTCGAAAAATATCTTAGCGAAAATTTTGAGAAGGGTAAATCCATAGTTTTTACAGCTTCTTCGAAAAATCAGAATGTTTTCGAAGAGAATATAAAAAAATAAATTGAAAAAATCCCGAATAACAGCAGCAGTCCTTATTTGTTTTTGATTGAATAGTCTGAGGGCGTCGACAAGTGTGTGATTAACGGAGTGAAATATGTGCTAGACAATAAAAAAAACAGGGATATTTACGTTGTGGTCTTGTTATCTTTGTTTATCGACCGAGTCGAGTTCTTGGAAGCTATTTATGGCAAAGTAGAAAAAATCCAATAAGAAGTGAAGTATTCGGGGCGGGTGTTTGTGGAGCTAAACAACGAGACACGACTAGCCTTCGAACTGAACGGTCAGGAAAAAGACTCCAAGATCGCCTTTAAGTTGTTCCTGAAGTCGGAACAGAACAACACAATGAAGAGCGTGATTCCAGAACTGGTAAATTTCTTCACTAAGCAGCAGGTGAGCTACATTCTGCTACTGGACTACGAGCTGCTACTCCAGAATGATGCTTTTGAAGAAAAGAAAATGCTATAGATCATGGAAGAGAAGATGTCGGAGGCTAAGAACTATGAACGCGTTGCCGTTATCATTAATGTAGATAGTCTCATTATGATCAGCGAAAACGCCTCAGACTCTAATTTCGGACGCAGCACCAGCTATAGTGTGGTCAATCACAATATGTATCAGATATTACTAAACTACATGTCAGAGTTCGCGAAGGTGGACAGCAAAAGCAGCAAGTGGATCAGCATAATATGCAAAAATTAGGAGCTCATTAAAAAGGTCAAGAAAGACCTCGATTGGCCCATTTACCCGTAAGAGCAGAAGAAGCTGGAGTAAGAAGAGTAAAAGGACCGCGAGAAACAGTGTCTCCAATGCAAACTGTTCTACACCCCACGTAAAAACAAGGAGGACCGTACATGTATGGCGCACCCCGGCGAACTGCTCAATGAACACGATGCAGTCGAACATACTAGTGTGGATGAGTTGAAAAGGCAGATCATGCAGAACAAAAAGAGCAAGAACAAAAAAGACAAAGATAAAGACAAATAAAAGTATAATGAGTAAGATAACTACACATATACTTGCTGCTTTAAGAACCTGAACGAGCCCGGGTGCAAGCCCTTCTACCACTACTGTCAAGGAGAGTAGGATGAGCTCAAACTGCAGAAAAAGTTGTACATGTAAAAACAGGGTGCTTGAGAAAGATAATAAATTGTGATTGTGTATTGATTTATTAAGTATGTCCTCGATTTGAATAACTTAAAAATTATAATTATGTATCGAGCAAAAACAAAACAGGATAATTATGGAATCTCAATAAAGTCAAAAATGGGATAACATGATAGTGACAGCTCTGATTAATCATATGAGATTCGTGAAATAATGAGCAACTTGATTCCCGTGTACTACACATATAGAAAGTACTTACTAGACATTCTCAAAGAAACGAATGCAAATCCAAAAATGTGTGCTACGCTTGCTCTGCCAGAGCAATATGTTGCTGAGCGTATAAAGAAGTGTGACTAAGAGCGGGAGATAAATTTGCAGCTTAAAGACCAGCACCAATAATTTAAGGTAAGCCGGGCTCTCGTAACTGAAAAATTGTTGCAGAAACACCGAAAAAAGCTGAAACAAAACAAGTAACTGCTAAAAAAGTACGAAGAAAAGTAGATAGCGTAGTTGCTTGGTAAGAATAAGAGCTCAGAATTAATAGAGTAGCAGCATACATTCGATGCTCAAAATAGAGCAGCATACCAACCGCAAAATTAAATTGCTGAAGCCAGTATTGAATAAGTACATTTGGATGAGTCAGAAGCATCGATCAGCAACCATGAAGAAGTTGAACTAGAAAACGCTATCAACAATAATTTCATGAATAAGCATCAAAACATAAACACAAACAAACCTAGAGTATCAAAAATAAAATAGAAAACAGACAATAGGAAAGAAGTCGTTGAATATATGGAATCAAGACAGGATTAGATTGACAGACAAAATCTTAAGTAGCAGAATTTTGTTGCTGATTATGCCGCTCCCAACATTAGAATAACTACAATAAAATAATAAAAGAAGAATCAACTAAGGTCATAATCAGATGACAGCCAAGATGACTTTTCGAGTATCAGAATAAACCAAAAGCACACTAACAATTTAGTGGAAGTCGATCATGATGACACTTATAGTGAACACAAACCCCGCGTATTAATGAGACAAAACACTCCAAATTTTGACTCCTATTCTCAAAAGGCTCGGCCAAATGATTTCTTCAACCTGCAGAGGAAGAAGATTCAATAACAAAGACAGTATGCTAATCAGATTCATGAAGAGGTTAGCATGGCTTTGGGAGAGGACGAGTAGTCTAGTCTCTAGCAATAACATAACATTTAAGGACCAAATATGATTCTGGGAGATCTTGACAGTATTCAACAGTCGGCTAGAAGAGACAAGTCCACTGGAAGGCTCAGTGCCAGAGAGAGCTTAGACTAATTTTTATATTCTGTGCGCTGTGTACTAGCTTAAATTTGTGAACTGAATTCAAGAGCATAATGTCTAAAATATATGCTCAAAAACAAACAATACTAGGTACTAACAAAAATATATGCGGAAAGTATAGGTAAAGGACCTATCTTTTCTAAACTTTGCTTGAAGAACATTCAAGACATCCTTGTAAATTCAGAAAAAGTCCAGACTACCTTAATATTGCATAAAATATTTAAAGGCCAGGCTTTTGTAAGTTTTGAAGATTTTGGAAATTCTTTAAACTCAATTCTCTCGGAAAATTAATTTTCAGTCTTAAATTCTAAGGATAAACATTTAAGTCCTTATGAAATAAATGTTATATTGAGCAAGCTATTTTCAGTGTGGTTGGAGCTAAATTACTTTGAGCAAAAATTGAAAAAAATCACACAGGTCAACTCGATCCAAATAGGATAACTATGCGCTAAATTGACTCAAAGCTCGAATAGTTTGGTGTTAGATACCGACCAAATCGAGCAATTTCTCTACTCTTCATCCAAAGTAGAATTTTTACAACATAGAATCGTATTAACGGTCTTAAAATTAATAAATTATTGACTAATTATTTTCCAAGTCACCGATTTAAGGAAATGGAAGCCTGGCTTACCACTAAATAAGCAAATAAATGAGACAGGATCACTTAGGGAACGGATCAAAGAACACGAATCTTTTAAACTAATCGTATTAGATGTACCCGGATTTGTTCTTATCAAGTTGCTCAAGCAAAGGGTTGATCAATTTGACGTCTAGAGGTAGCTCCAGTTTCTTTAGCATCAAGTCGAGTTCATATGCTCCTATTAGCTCATTCCTGTTTTTATCGAACTAGTTGAACAACTTCCGTAGTAAGAACTCGTCTTTTGTGCCATCAGTCTTTTGGATTAGTTTGAATCTGAATGCCTTAATTGCTTATTTTATCAGTTATTAGTTTATAGGTTTTTCCACTTTCAATTTACAGTTCCACTGGTTATACAGGAACTTAATGAACGATTCATCTTGCTGAAAATTAATACTAAGATCATCATAGTAAGCAATGAACTCGTCTCTGTTTATACTTCCATTGTTGTTGGGGACAAAAGATAAAAAATTATCGAAAGTTGTGCTCTATTTTTTTGTAACTTTTTAGAAATTGTCGTATCCTTGTTCATTAAATTTACTCCCTACATTATTAATCTTTTACGAAGTTGTTCAATTTTGACTTATGGCTGTTATGCAGAAATTTAATTAAAAATGTTCTATACTGCTTATCTTCGCGCTGGTCCCATTGGCTCTTTCAAATGATACAAAAAAGAATGCCAATTTAAAAGACCCACTTAGTTGTGAAAGGCTTTTTCAAAGGCCTGTGTTTAGAATTTCTTGAAGAATAGTCCGTTTTAATTGAGTACCTATATCAAAATTATTGTACTTTTTCAAACAGCTCAGGTGATATTAATCCATTCCCATCTTTGTCTAGCTTAGTAAAGGATTTGCATAGGCATCTAAAGTTTGGTTTGGATTTGCTCTGGGATAACTTTAACCGAATATCCAAAAGTAATCGGTTTACTTGCGAATTGATCTCCACACCGAAGAAGGACATAAATATGTTACAATAATTATATCTTATATCTTATTAAAATTAGTGATAACGTGAAATGCAGGATTGTAATCAATTAAAATTTGTTGCCGATTTAACTTAAAATTGTTTTAAAACACGTATAATATATAACACAATAACTTCAATGGAAGACCCAATTCAATAGTTTAAAGACTGGTACAAGTCGATGCCAGTAGTAACCCGCACCTACATAGCCGGTTCCTTCATCATGGCATGTCTCCTAAGCCTCAACATCATCAGCGCATATAGTCTATTCTATACATTCAACCATGCTTTCTTCGACATGCACATCTGGCGATTGGTAACGACACTGCTGTTCCAAGGCAAGTTTTCGTTCAGCTTCATCTTCGCCATGTACTTCTGCTACTTCGGACTATCACGCACAGAGACCGAAGTCTTCACTAAATAAACATACGCAGACTTTTTGTGGCTCTGCATTTATTTGTATGGCGGACTCATTGTTTTTGCTTCCATCTTCCCCATTTACTGGATTGGAGATGGCTTCATTTTCGCCCTCATGTACATCTGGTGCAAAAAGCGACCATTTTAAACTCTCCAGCTCTTCTTCGGCCTCAAAGTCAAAAGTAAATTTCGATTTTATTCAGGTGGATACTTCCCATGGGTCTATATGGCGTTTCAAGTGCTTATGGGAGGTAGTTTCTACATCTACCTCATGGGTCTGCTGCTGGGTCATCTTTACATTGCGATTAAGGATATTTATTTGCCCAGATACCACAAGGACTATTTGCCAACTCCACAATTTTTGTAAGCTTTTTATAATACAGCAAAAACTTCGTGTACGGCCGAAGACAAATGAACGAGAACGCAAATCAAAACCAAGGCAACAGAGGGCCCTTTGGAGGCAGAGGTGTCAGAATCTAATGATCTTTGTACTTAAGTTATCTTTACTTTATATTCCTTTTTTTTTGCATTTGAATATTGATCATTTATAGAAAATTATAGATTATAATGGGAAATAAACAGCAAACTGGTCATCAAAATTAGCTCATTCTCAACTATGACAGGCTCAGTATAGTTTAACCACATCAAGACGCACCAGTCTAAAAATAATGTTAAATAGAAATGGGCGATATGTTAAGCTTGTAGAAATTCAAGTCTAACTTTATTGGCAATGAATACTATCAAGATTTTTAAATATCATTCACAGACAAGAACGTGATAATCACTAAATAATTTCAGGACATCTCAGACTTGGAGAAGTGTATTTCTAACATCATTAAAGTCAGTAGAATGCTCAATATTATACTCTATGATGAATTAAAATTTTTCACCAATCAGGAGCCATACAACAGCGTAATCACCTTAGAGATCAAATAATTCAAGCAAGTTAGCTGTGATTTCGTGAAGTAAGCATCCCTTGAGTAGAAGATGGATTTGCTTCAATTTATTTGTCCCTTCCTGAACAAAGTCAAAAATATGTTTATTTGCCCTCATTTCATTGCCTCAAGCTCAAAAGGTTCATACTATTTACTTAATTTTTCATACACTAAATAATTTACACCATAGGAAATGTTTCTTGGTTTTCTGAGGTGGGTTTTTGGAAGCGATAAACAATTTGAAGTTTGCCTATAACTTGATGAAACTCCAGCAAATATGCCAATATATCTGCAGTAAATATACCAGTCTATGTTTCAGCATAAGAGCCTCACAATTAGATAGTTATAGTTTTAAATAAAAATGATCAAAGATAAAATGTCTTTTTTAATGAACAAAACCGATTCTTTTTATGCTTGTCAATTTTTTAACAAAACCCAAAAACACGCCGCAAAATCAGACTGGATTAATATGAAATTTAAGCACGAAATATTTTTCTATCACACTAAGGATGAACACTCTTTCGTGGGAAAACTTATCCGAAAAAAGAAGAAAAAAGATATTACTGAATGCTGCATTACTTTCGATCATGAAGACTTGTAAGTTCTGTATGTGCCAGAAAACAGTAAAAACGTTGTGAAAGTTAGTGAATTTTAGTTTTAATCTAGTAGTTCCATTAGTGATTTATAAATTAAGTACAAGCTCCCAGTCAAATTTAAAAACTGCCTAATAACTCGAGCTCGAAACGGCGATTTATTTATACTGGAGCAGTATTTGCACCGATTCCAGTGTTCTAATAATAAGCTAATTCAGGAAACTAAAAAAATTTCAGATTACATTTACTTGACTTCGCTTAGGGATTCATCAGCTTTTATTGTCAAGTTATCGATTGACATATTCAGAAACGGGATTAGAGTATTTTACAAAAATGAAGACTTAATACTAGCTCATGCCGGGGACAAACAAAAGTTAGAAAGCATTTCGACTATTAGAATAGACATTCGACATGTTGTTTTCTGCATTGAGATTTACAAAGGGGTTTTTCTGATGATGGCTTCCAAGAACATGTGGGTCCTTGATTTGAACTTTTAGTGCTTCTTTAGCTTCGCAACTCCTACACAGATTAAAAAGCTAACGGCAAGTTTATCAAAACATCAATCAAATGAGCCTAGTTCGTCGCAGAATGTTAACCATGATCATTTATTTCTAACTCTAAATCAGCCATTTAAAGTGGAGTACCCGTGCCAAAATGGAAACAATGCTCTGATTAAAAATAATTATCTTCACATTTTGGGCATGATATAAGGTCATCCCTATTATCTCAGATATAGCTTCATCAGTCGCATGGGAGCAATAAAACTTGAGGGCTATCATCCGCTGTACGTGTAGTCTCCTTTCATGCCAATTAAACTCACAAATTAACCCATTCAGTTTCAGGAATACACCTTTAATTTCCATGAGGAGAACTCCCACTTGTACAAGTATGGGAACTGGATTTTCACAGGTAAGCTATTCGTGAAAGTTTATGACTTTAATGTAAAATTTGAAAAAAGCAACTATTAAGTAAAACTACGAACTGAAAAATTGGGTGAGTGTCTTAAAACACATATTGAACGTATGTTTACGCCAGCGAGTTCTATTGAACATAAATTAGGCACTTCTCTGCGCTATTCAAAGATGCTTCTGCTATATAAGATTTTCTCAATTTATGAGTATCTATTTGCAAATTCGATCAATCACCGTAATATTTCGATCAGTCACATTGTATTTTCATAGAGTAAGGAACTCAAAATTCATGGCTGGTCATAGCCTCCTCGCAACTGGCATGTCAGCGATTACAAAGATTATCTATTAGTTTGCTTCAATGTAATCACCTGCTCGACTTATGAAAAAATGTCAGACAAAATTATCTCTAAGCATGAGACAGAACTAAACAATTTCCCAGTTTTCGGTGAAAAAATCTTACAGGCATTTAGGCAGTTTAAAACAATATAAAAACGTACTGAAATAGAGAAGAACTTGCAAGTGTTTAAATCATACTTGTAAAAATAACTCACTGTGTTACTAAATTCAGTATCATCTTCTCGTTTTATCCTTTGTCCTGAGTTTCGAACTCCGCGACTGTCAGTCCTCAGTTTGGAGTCATCGAAGCTTAAGAAAATCACAATTGTGCAGTAGGAGAACTCAAACTAATAATTCACTTTTGAGGAGACTGATAAGTATGTATGGAACTAGGCAGGCGAAAAATTATACATTTTCAAAGCCGCTCATCAGTTCTTCGAAATTAAGATAAAAATGGCAAATGGTATTGTAGAAGAGAAACAAACTTTAGAGGACTACGAGTACCTGCCCATGAATATTGGGCTATGTAGTTTTGTAGGCACTAAAAACGATGGACTATATAGTTTTGGAGGCATAAAGAAGTAAGCTGACGGTAAGAGTACATACAACTACAAAATATTTAAATTCAATTGGAAAATGTTAACGTGGGAGGCAATTGGGGATCTGCCTGAACCTTGTATCGATCCTCACACTGTAGTTTCTGCTTGTGGTCGCTTTATCTACCTATTGGGTGGTCATCGATGTCTATAGTTTTGTCACTTGCAGCTAATAAAATTTGACACATTGACAAATGCATGTGTTTTGCTGGAAGACTATGCAAGCAAGGCAGTATCGACTCATCAATCTTCACTGTCGCCTATGCGCATTTTCCACATATGTGACCAACCCCTCCTTATTTTCATGTTCTGGTATATCTAATAGAATGACTATGTAATAAAGTACGTGACCTACAGCTCAATAGGATTTTAGATCGAGCTGCGGGCCAAGAACTTCTCTAATGACAACGTGATCATCCAGGATGCTGTGGCTTTGGACTCCAACACCATCCACTTGCTCAGGTTATATGGAAAATACACAAAAATCGCAGTAAACAAATTGGAGAACTTGAGTGTGAAGAATGAAACAGTGTATGCTATTGCATGATGTCATAAACCTATCGTTGTATGAGCATATTATTTATTTATTAATATAAACACCCTCATTTTAGCCACCACTGTCAAAGTATTTGTGCAATTACTATGTGCAAAATCAGCTGCAATATTCAGACTGATGCACGAGTTAGACTGTGAAGCCGGTATGTATGAGAGGTGTGTTAATGGATGTATAAGTATGATTTGTATTAGGATATGGATCAAATCACTCGTGCTGCTCGTGCTTGGGGGCTGCTGCTATTTGTGCTTGGTGGATCTTGTTCATTGTGATGAAGGGGATCGCGATCATGAACAGTCGGGCTGCTATCATAAACGTTGGCATCTTACTTATATATTATACGATCAACAAATTATACCATCATCACAATTAACTCGCCATACTAAATATCAATTATCATATTATTTTTTGCCATATCCTTGCTCATTAGAGTTATGTCTGATTCATTTAAATAGGAATGCACTCAAAGTCGTTTTTGATAAATCCACTCCCGCACGTCAGGTAGAGCTACATCGATGGCTGTCAGTCCTCTCTACTTCAGCTAAAGTTTACGTTGTTTAACACATCGAAGCGGTGGCCGCGCTTGATCAAATACTCTAATACTTAATAGTGGCCCCTGTATGCTGCGTAGTGCCCAACTGTGTCACCGATCTGCATCCATATACTCCTACCTGATTTATAGAACTCTCGCAGTCAATCTTTTAACCTTCGATGTGCTCGATTATTTATGGCTAATCTCCGATCATTATTTTGGTCATGAGACTGTCACTCCGCAATATTAGTGAGCCAGTTTCTCTGTTTCCCATTCTGCTGTTTAATTAAAATGCTTTACTTATTAAGTTCAAAATTAATAAAATAAAATATTGAGTGCCAATATAATTTTGAAACCTAAATAACTTTTACTTACTTTTTACACATCGCCAGAGTGTGGAGATTGACATAACCGACTAAAACATCCAGTATGTGATATAGATATAGTAACCGATTTCCAAAATGCTAATATAAAAATATGATTCAATTTCACTCCCTTCTTTCAATATGCCGATTAAAAGCTAACTTCACTCAGTTTGGAAGTTTATATAAGGGAATATGTTGATGGGGATTTGAATTCTAATTTTTCAATGACTGGCTGGGTTGAAAATATCTAGAATTAATTACCAAAATATAGCAGTGTTTAGTTGAATGATGAACTAGCAAAATCTTAGCATTATCTGACATTTTTATCCTGTTTAGGACAGAGGACTAGTGTATAATAAAAAATAATGAGTAGCGAAATTGCATTGAAAATAGTCAGCAATATGTTCCTGCAGTTCGACAAAGACAGGAGGCAAGGACTCTCTAAATTTTAGTTTGCTCAAAGCATCAATTACTTGTCTCACAAAATGGGTGGGCAGACCTGTTGCAAGTAGGACTTAGATGTCATGTTCCAGTAAATCGACACAAACGGTGATCAAGTGATCTCCAAGAAGGAGTACATGGTGCTGATCGACAAGCTTCTGAGAACTCTGCAAGCAGACTCTCTGCCAAACTATGCGTTGGCTGTCAAATTCGCTAATAATTCCTGATCAATATCCTTTATTTAGACACTTTATCCCATCTAAAATATCACATTGTTTAAACACTTTGCTGTCTAGAATATAATGAGAGTGAGTGCATCAAGTCAGTTTAAATATAAAGTATCATGATTTGTAGATGAAGCTGTCCAGACTAATGAAGTCGTTGATGATTACCTCCTCAATTTACTTTAGGTCCGCTTCGATCCTATACTCGTTGAGTCTTACTAAGTATTGTGCTAGCAGATACGCATAACATCGTAGATAGTCCTAGCTGTTTATTGATGATTGTTTGATGATGATTTTGCGTTTGAGACTCTTGTATTCCACTATTTCGTCCTTTTTCTCTGCCAAAAAGGAGACCGAGTTCTGTGCGATATAGTTGTTAATGGATGGCTTATACTGGAACGGACTATTCATTTGCGATCGCGTGAAAGAAGCCAGTTCAGTTACTATAATTAAACTTAAATTTACATTCGGGTCGCTATGAGAAAATTTAGCTCAATTCAGATGTGGACTCCATAAGACTAATCTTTATGCCGAAGTAGTCGTAGATGAAAATCCATTGGTGATGGGCGAACTCAGTCATGTTGCTCACAGAGATACTTTCGATTAGTTTCAATGCTGCTAACAATAAGTTAGGATTGCGCGATATTTAATTAGCGATTTCAACTTTCACCAACTTCTTGGAAAATATCTGCATAAGGAAGGCCAATATCATTGGCCAGATATCGATGAACAGTTGATTGAGTGAGATGTCTGACAGTCTCAGAATTAGGATGCGAATTGCAAAAAGCATCAAAATTAATAAACCTGGATGACACGCTTATGCTTGCTTAATGATATCTGTAATCTTTTCCAATAGACCTTTGATCTTGCTCGCATATTTGTCCTGTGCCCCTGAATAAAGAATAAAACAAATCCTCTCAAAACTCTTAATTCTCTTCTTGTCTTCTGCTGTGGCACTAGTGAAGTAGCTATTTGATAGACTTGCTTTCTACAAGTACTCTGTAAAAGTTTCATTTTTATTGTCGAAGCTCACAATCCAGTCGATGATTTGAGCCCAATATTTGAGAGTATTCTTGTTGCAAATAAAGAAGTCATCCTTATCGAATATTCTGAATATGCTTGGCTTAAGAGGCTTGATGAACATCAGCCTTGACTCCTATAACAGATGGTATAACACTTCAGATGCGCTCTCTGCATATATCATATTTTCAACAGCCTTATCCTAAATTGTAGGTAGAATGATTTCCATCCACTCACATGCTCGTATTACAGCAAAGTGCATTTTTTAAGCTAGGTAAGTGTTCTGCAATACTTCAAACCCGATCTTTTTTAACACTCTGAAGGACCAGAGCCGATTTATTTTTTATAGCTGCACATAGTCGCCAGCTTTGGTCGGTTGAAATAAACCTTGGTCACTCTATTTCCTCTGCTTGGGTCCTGCTTTGTATAGCTAGAAAATAGTAGGAGGAATTGGCAGAATAACACGGTACTTCTCATTGACTTCCCCTTCGTTGAAGCTCGATTTTGAAGGGTCATCATAGAATACGACTTATTTCTTGCTAGCAATTGAGGCAATGTATTTGAGCTGCTTGTTTATTATCGCATGTATTTCTGCTTTAAACTTCTCATTCGTTAGTATTTACTTGGGCGAGTACTTTACTGCACACATGTTGATAAAATCTAATATCCAAAGGGCTGTTGTGGGTGATTTTGAGTTTTAAAATGGCTTCAATGCTTTCATTATGTTCGCCCAGATTTCGATCAAGCTTTATTTAGTGAGGCTCTTCTCATCGATGTAACTGTAGGTGAAGTAGATATATAAGAAATATATCAGCTTTGCCTACAACTGAGATATTCTGTAATTAAGACTCTGCTTTTTCTCTTGTTTCAATTATGTATAATATTTTCTTATTTCTTAAACATAATCACTTTCCAGGAAGGCAATAACAATAATCTTAATGGGGAAATTACTTACAACAATTGTTTCTATGTTCTTCATTAAAAATTCTGTATTCGCTGTGTTTGGTTTCATAGTCAGCGGTTCCATCAGGTTAGCAGGGCCCTTAGCATCACCTGAGTTTGTACACTATCTGACCCATAAATGTAAATAAATCAACATGATATCTCGAGGGAAACGGTAGAACATTGGTTGCATAATGGAGAATATTTTACCCCAAATGGACTCTTTTTATCGTGCTACGAATTCGATTAAATCCTTAAGTACTCGATTGTATCTACTGAACTTTTCGAAGTTGAAAGTCCTAGATCCAATAGAAGTGAATTACTATGTGGCTATTCGAACAAACTATTCAGAGAGTGGCCAGGCTCTCAAAATAGTCTCATAAACAGGTGAGAGATCCTTCAAAATTGACTGAGCTGTATCCATGCTGTGTAAAAACTGAGTATGCTAAACCAAGCGCCCACTCTTATTTGAAGAAGCAAATCCTAAAGTAATTATAGACTTGAAAGAGTCAAAAAATGTAGAAGGGTTTTAAAAAGAAAATTTCATCTATGCTATACTCATTTTATCAAGGTCATAAAAGTAATTTAAAATAGAGGAAACACCGTGCAGTATTGATAAAATTTAGTTAGTTTTAGCTACCTCTTGTAAATTGTTAGAAATTTTAGTAATCTTTTATTATTGCATTGCTCTAATTTAAAGCTTTGCTATTTGAGATAAACCTGATTTTTACTTTTATATGACACTAATTTTTTAATTCTTGTTGTCTTCTTCGTCAAGCACTTATTCTATGAGGCTAATTCTGATTTCTTTAATAATCTTATAGTAGGTTAGAAGAATCTATTTAATACATTTGGTGCATTGATCTGGTTATAGAAAATTAGCAATTAACTCAATGCAGCTGGTGATAAAGTTAACAAACTGAGCTCGCACATAGGAGAAAGGAGTTTTGAGTCCCCGGAGCATGCTGGATAGAAATACAGTCTTAGTGAAAATATTACTAAAAAATGCACGAATCTATTATGTGGTGGCTTTCTTGCGGAAAGAAGAGTTGAAGAATATGTTCTTAAACAGGTTCAATAATTGGATTTGAGTGATATACTCTTGGTTGATGACCGACTGGCTGAGAACTTTAGATAGTGGTGGCAGGATGAACTCGATAAACTTATAGCAAATTGAAGGGTTGTCAATATAGGTAATTAGTGAGTCAAGCAATTAGATTGCACTTGTACAGACTCCTGTGTTACCTGCGTAGAAATCAATACCCATGCTTTCAAGCGTGTAGCCTTGGATATATCTGACAGCGAGGATGATAAGCATGTCAATGTATGAAAGCCTTCTTACCTCAGAACTAACAGATTTTTAAATAGTTTTGTCAGGAAAAGGATCTTTTTTCTCTTCCTTCAACTACTTTTCATTCGCCTATTTTGTAATTTCTAATTTTGTATTTTTTTCTTTCAAAATAGGTTCAGTAATGTGTGTCACTCTTTCTCGAAGGTCTTCGAGGCTGTCGGAGATAGGCTGCTGGTACACATACTTGAGGAATGAGTAGGTTCCACTGGAGAGCAGACTCCTAATTCGACGAAAAGTGTTAAAGATAGTCTTCGTATCATAAACTTATTTGATCACAATTAGGCCTTTAGGAGTAACATACCAATCGCCGGCTGCCTTCATTATTTCATAAAATAGAGGTTCAATTACTCTATGAAACAATGGTAAGCTTTCCATCATCCAGTTTTTAGCGGCGTGTCGGACCAAAGGATTAGGATCATCTAGAAAATCAAGCATTTTGTATAGTCCAACTTTGTTGAGCTAGGCGAACTAGCGATTGGAAATGAGAAGATCTTTATACTTGAATCCAGTGAGTCTCCAAAAATGAGAAAACCGTTGTATTGAAGCTTCTTTCTCATGATCACTATGGGTTTCAAAGGATTTTTGTACTGTTTCGGTGAACTCATAAGGGAAGAACTTGCTGAAAGCCACAATGAGGTCTAAAATTTTAGAGTGCATATGAGGATAGTCTAGGAGAGCCCATAGCTTCTGTAAGGCTAAATTTTGGTAATCATTTCCTATTTTCTTGCTTTTATCGTCCATGATACGGACTTTGAACTGATCATATATTGGATGTCGATCTGAGTAAAGTAAGCATTTGATTAAGGAGTCAATAGCTGCGAGTGATACTGAGGGACTGCTTACTCTGATACCGTATTCAATAGCTGAGAACCATTGTGGAAGCTCTTTAATTTTAATGTCTGTTGGAAGATGATTGAGAATTTTGATTATGGACATAGAGCACAAACGATAAATGTCCTCGTATATCTGAATGTTAGGTACAACTCTTATAATGTTACCGATTAATATATAAAAAACTTCAATATTTGAAAGAATGTGCCCATAGTTTTATCGCTGTTTTTACTATTGTTGTTTGATTGTTTTCTGATAGCTTAACCTCTCAGCAGGCAGTTAGTGCATACCTGACTCACTCAGAAACTTTTTATCAGTTTCCTGCTTTTCCTTCTCCATGAACCGTTGTACACTTTCTCGTCTGGAGATCAAATTATAAATGAGCAGGTTAAGATCTTTGAGGTATATTCGATATAGAGACTCGCCCTATTTGTGCATTTTAGCTAGCTCGCTTAATGCTTCTGTCAATAACTACAGTGTCACTGTGATATATTACAGTTCTTCGACTCCATGCTCGTGCTTCATTAGCTTCAAGTAACAATAATCAATGTATCGAATGCACTCATATGCAGAATGGTCGTTGTTTTCCCTTATGGCTTCCAGTAGTGTACTACCTAGGCTCTTGAACAAAACTGGGTAGTGGCTTGGGATATTGGAGAAGAACCTGTTACCTGCTCGTAGGATCTCTGCCGAAAACTCTAAACCTTAGCTGTAGTTAAAAATGTAGCGAATCAGCGACAAGAATATCTTATCAATAGTAAGGCTGATGAGGTTTTCATGACGAGTGTAGAAATTTTGCACAACCTTTATTGGATTTATACAGAGGTCATCAGTTGCTGGTTATTTTGATAAGATCTTGCCAAAAGCTTGCGTAATCAGAGGCAACACAAATTAATTTTTGTGACTAATGTCATATTATCCATTTTCATTTTCCTTGCCAAGAAGCCAGCGGTCGACTCTCTTGATTATAGACATCTCCTGCTTCCGAAAGAGTCGAATCACAGCTTAAGTAAAAACTTCTTTGTCTTGCTAGTCCAATACTTCTGATTTGAGCCTAAGATGCGTGAACATGAAATCAAGAGCTGCTCTGCGTATAAACTGGGATGGATCCTACAGACATGCTATAATAGCATTAATAGACAAGGTGTTGTGACTTGGAAAGTCATTCTCATTGTTTCTCTGCTCACCTGCCGATTTCAGATTGTCTATACCTGGAAGCTCCATCACAGGAATCATGTTGAGCTTAATGTCACTACCATGTTATGATTGTTCGTTTTTCTTCAAATTCTATGATATATTGTGCTTTTGAGAGTCATCAGACTTCCTCTATTTCTAATCTTATTGTGATGACTTTGATTTCTGTGCTTTTTCTTCAGCCACAGGCTCAAGGTGTTATTTAATTGCATCTGTTGAATTATTTAATAATTGTTTTCTCACTACTTCAGGACTAATTGGCTATTTTGGTTCAATATTTTACACTAAGTTGCGAGCAGTCGTCATTGTTTGGCTTCGTTTAACCTTCCTCTCTGTAGGGATATTACTGACTGAACTTGGCTTTCTGATGATATATTAGGGGAGCTCCATCTGTGAGAAAGTGGCGTTCTCAAACTAGAATGGCATCCTTTTCTCATCGTTACTATGGGTTGATTTTGGTCTTTCTAGATGATTATGCTATTCCACAGCTGGCCGATGCACCTGTACGCCCATGTGCTCAAGCTCGAGTTCCTGTCTTAATTATTCTTCTTCCTTGCTAAATCCATGCGAGGACTCAAATTCCTCTTCGTCTTTGCGGTAGACCATCTTGGGAATAAGTCTTCCCAAAAAGTGCATGCTCGCAAGTCGGCAGTCTGAAAACTTTAACGTGCATGACCAAATTGATGCCAGAACATACCTACGCCCCGATTTCAATATTAGGTTATCAATGAATTCTTCAATTTTAAGAAGCAGAGAACCCTCATTGGTCTCGGTGTACACAGGCATGAGAACCTTAATGAGCCCCATCAGCATGGGGATGAGCTGGTAGCCTAGATCCAAGTAATATTCGTTCAACATTTTGAGAATGAGCAATCGCTGCGATGTCTGCGTGGAGTGCGCGAAGCAGGGCAAGATTGATACAGAATAAATTCCTGTGTTAAATAGCCTGTACCTAGGTCCTGCGCGAACAGTCGCCGGTACTCGTTTATGTCATTGTCAACGCTGTTCCTCATATTAAAGAACAGAGTCTCATGAATGGTTAGTACCTGATCATGCAGTTTGTGCGGTAGTATAGGATTTATGCACTGATTTAATCGCTTCGATAGTAGTACCTTCTCGTTAATGAAGGGAGATGGATGCTGTTTGAGATAAGACTCGAGAGTAGCCAACCAGTTTTTAATATCAGTCCATTCCGTATTGTTCGCGAACTCTTCCAGGTGTGCACTCAGTTTCTTGTTCAGCTAATCACTCACTTGCTGAAATTTTGCGGCCTTTTACATTCGGTAATCAACTCAAATTTATAATCTCATAAATGCAATCTAAGCATTATTATCTATAACAGTATAGTATATGTGATCTTAAACTAAAATTATAGAGATGGTGGCGGCGAGTCTTTCAAGATAATATAGTATTATAAACATCATAAATACCCGCACTGAGAAGCAGTCAGCATGTTAATTCTGTTCTGCATGTTATCAGCGCTTAGCTTCAAAATTTGATTAGTATTCGCTTGGTCCGCTTGAGCCTGAAGAGAAGAAGCAGATTGTTTATCAGCTAACTTTTGTTTTGCATCCTTCAGCTTCTGGTCAAGTGCAGTGATGTCAGCGTTTCGGATATTTAGTCTTGAGTTAGCTGAAGATATTTGCTGGTCTAGCGTCTTCATTTTTATCTTAGCATCAGTTGCGAGATCTGAATACTCCCGATACTTGAACTCATACATGTTTAACAGATCTTGATTGGGCTTAGATTGATTATTTGGCTTCTTACTTATATTAGTTTTTTTCGCTTTTATTGAATCCTCAAGCTGCTTTTTCTTCTGCATATTTTTAGCAATAACTTAATTAAGCTGGTTCAGTTCCTACTCCATGCTCTTAATGAGATTCTAGCCCGTCTTGTTGGTGTCATCCTACAGTCCATTGGCCTTCTTGAACTCGGTTATGTACTTGTTAGCTAGAAACTCATACTTAGTGGCATTCGTAGTAGCTTCACTTTTGGCAGCAATCAGATTGGCCAGTTTGGATTTCACTTGAACATATGAAGAGTCGTTGTTAAGGCTATTTTCTATATCTTTCCTTTGTGCTTATAAGTTAGCGATGCTACTCATCATACCACTCAAATCCGCTTCACTATTTTTTAAAGAAGTGGCAATCTAAGTGATCTTGCTGTTAAGCAAATCAAGCACTTGCTTTAAGTAGGATAACTTGGCTTAGCATGGGCCATACTTATCTGAAATATCCTTCAGTTTTGTTGAGATCCCATATGCATTCCCTTCTTTAATTATGGATTGCATTTCTTCCAAAGTTGGGAATCCTGGAAGATTTTATGTTTTTTTAATATCATATACGGGATTTAGTTGCATTGACGAAGTTGTTTTGCTATCGTATCCGTTTGATTGAAGAAACTGAGTCCGGTCGGCTACTGATAACACATTGTCCTCAATAAAGACTATTAAGTCCTAGTTTATAACATCACCAAATATATCAGTGAAAGAGCCCTTAACAGAAAATCCACCAGGTTTACTCAAATCTGAATCAGGCAGAGTGATCATGCCATCAGGGGAGGCACTCCATCCCATAGGCAACAAGCTGTACTTGGGTTGGCAGTTTCCTATTCTCGCTTAGCAAGGGATAGTGATTTGAGAAGTGCCATTGCCAAGTGAAGTCACTGCCACCTTGGCATCGTAGTTTATCCAAATGTAATCGATGGGCGAGATTTGACAGACCGATAGTACTAAGCAGAAGCTCAAACATACAAAATGCAGTAGCATTTGTGATTGTTTATAATTCAATTATGAGTTACTGGATTTCATCTACATTCTCTACATCAGTTAAATCAAATTTTGATCATTTCTATACTAATTCTCTAAAAATAGTAGTTTAATCATTTTATATTGTAAATATTTCTTTATTTTTGATATTTTTTGAAAAAACTAGATTAATAGTTAGTTTATTCCGCTGAATAAATTTTATTTTTATGGATAAACTATCTAGCGAAATCTAAGTTAAA
>APMI01004605.1_pt1 | contig 36978 bp, 32 predicted proteins | sample 667938 | NCBI WGS metagenome assembly APMI01 (sample SAMN01084076, study PRJNA167559) | wastewater metagenome | biome: Wastewater | place: Denmark: Ejby Moelle, Odense | collected 2011-11-28
ATAATAATATATGGAAAATACTAAACATAGAACAAGTCAAAATAGCAAGAAAACATCGAGAAAGACAATCGGTACTAATAAAAACATACCCGCGTCAACCAGTAGTAAAGCAATCAGTATTGGTCTGAATGATCGACTAAAAGCTAACAAAATAACTGATCATAATAATGAAGGTAGTATAAAAAAAACCACGAAGAAATAAGCTTTGAACCAGTCGAAGTCTAAAATTAGCTAATAAGGTATTATTAAGTCAAAGTAAATAGAGGGCAAATAGTTTAATATTTCTGCGAATTTAAGATTAGTCCTTGCCACTCTACTAGACACGGATAGTCTTTAATCTAAAATAAGCAATCTCATTGATCTCAGAATTGTTTAAACTATTCCTGCTATGCACTATCTCATAAAGAATTACGAATCTAAATTTGGAAGAGTCTACACATAGCAAATACGCTACTATATAATAAGTGCTTTATGGGATCAAGGGCTGGTCGAAGTCGGACGGGCTGACCAATGGCAGTAACTAATTTAATATCAGCTCAAAAATATTTAGAATTAACAAATGATTAGTCCTATTGTCAAAATTTAAACCACTAGAGATATAATTATCAACGATAAAGCTTCAAAATTAACAGATAAAAACATAAATCCTAAAATTGAAGAAAAAGTTAAAACAATTGAATTGTCCGCTAATTTGATTGCTGTTTTTGAGTAACTTGAACAACAGTTCTATCGATAAACTCTAAGCTGCCAGCATCTATCATTTTCATTAAAGGGTTAAAATAACACAAATTTGCAAATTGATGAGCATAAAATACTTCACGATATATTTTTTTAGTTCTTTGAGACTGTAGACAAAGATAAAGTTGGCAATCTCAGTCTATAAATGCTGATTAGTCAATTTAAGATTGATGCTTCTGAAACTAGTCAGACAAATAAGAGCACGCGATTTATTATAAATAAATTTTGCAATAACTTGCACGTATACGATTCTCACACACGAACTATTTCAACGCCTAACTCAATCGGGATCGGATTGATTGCCAAATTATTAAGTGCAAGAGTCTCAATATAATGTTTCATGGAAATGCTGAATAGGATATGTTTGAGCAAATAACATGTTGAGGTAAATGGACTTAGCACAAGTATGACTTATTCTGCTTTAGTAAATATCATGAACATGTACGAAAACATGAAACAGACAACTATTAAACAAAAACAGAAGGAATAAAGTGTGTATCTAAAGGACAGGCATTATATTGTCAGTATTGCGGCTGGTATCTAACATATCAGGTAGGCTGCCAAGCATATCATGCAGCAGGGTAGACTTCACGGAGCCCAATCTAAAACATAGCCAGACCCACTAAATTATTAAACATTCAAATACAAACCATATATGGTTTAAAAAGGCAATGCAACTTTCAGAAATAACATAGCTGAATAAGATAACAATATTAATATGAAGTAATTATTATTGATTGATGATAGTAAACAAAATCCATAGACTTAAAAATTTAACAATCATCATTAAAAATAAAAAGGTGTAGTTAATTTTACAAATAAATAAATTGAGCTTGGTTCACCAGTAGTAAAAAAAGATTAAAAAACTGCATAGAAGTAAATGGCATCATTTATTTCATTTGAATCGCCAAAGCCAGTGATAAAAATGGAAACCACAACACATCCAGGTATTTAAACACAATTGAAATAAAAAAACTAAAGCACAATATAGCATAATTCGAAGATAAAATAATTCGTAGCAGAATAGTAGAAGCATGTCCCACTGGATTCTGCAGTTTTGGATCGTAAATTTAATCCTATTGCTTTAAACTAACATCCTATTAATATATAGTATAGCAATTATGATCGACTGCTGAGGGAAAGGATATAAATTTAACTGAAAATCATAGAATTAGAGAGAGTCAAGAATCGGCTCAAGTACTATGATATCTTGGGTAAATGATTACGTCATACTATTTTTTATTCATTATATTGTTAATGATTGTAGTACTCAAAGAATATATAGTATATCAAACCGAAGTGAGTAAGTTTGTATTCATTCTGCAAGTGAGTACAATATTAACTTTCAACAATACTCATTGCATCCAAATGAGTCCTAATTTTGCAGTTGTAAATGCACTTTGCCATCTGCTTCCTTGTAATTTTCGGCCAAGTACTTAGTGGTGAGATCCCTTTGCAAAGGGTATATCGCGCCCTTGTACTTTATCCACACAAATAATGAAGTGCCTGACTCTCTTGGAATTTTTGTTTGGATGTGCAATATAATTGCAGCACCCAGCGTGCTCTACGACACCAGTATCTTGTGATCGCCTTTGCTGGTGTGCAGGATTATTGGGACTAAAGCGGGATTCTTGCGGATGGTAGTCCCCTGGTACTCCACTGTGTTCATGCTATTTTATAATATTACATATGCTACTATTTGACCTGAGCAATCTAGAATAATATACACTGATTATATAACTTACTGATTCTTAAATGAAATCGCACACAATTTTGAATAAGAAACCAGCAGGTGATCAGCTGCCGAGATCTCAACTGTCGTAATAACCTCAGGGTATCTCTGAGTTATAGAATAATCAAAGCAAGCTGATGAGCATGGGGCAGACTATGCCGAGGAAGGGTCACCAAATCGATGTAGTGCAAGTCATTATTGTAGAATTATGAGGGACCCGTCGACCCCAAGACAAGACTTAGGCAAGGGTAGGGACTCTATCGTTACCCAAACAAGTACTTCACCTACGAGGGCCAGTACAACCAAGGTGTCAAATAAGGAAAAGGTGTATTGAAACTAGGAGACGGCACAGTAATTAATGGAATATTTGTCAATAATCAGTTAACAGGCTAAGCTGAAATAGCATATGCTGATGGATCTACATACAAGGGTGGGTTAAAAAATGGCGAGAAATATGGATACGGATGCTATAAATCAAAACTATAATCTTATTAAGGTGGATATTTATAGAATAAAAGACATGGGAATGGGACTCTAAAAACTGCAACTTGCACTACGAGTGGTCCATTTTTGAATAACAAGCCTGATGGATAAGGTGTAGTCATTTCCAAATATAACTACAAATATGAAGGAAGTTGTCAATCAGGTCGTAAGAATGGGCATGGAAAGTAAGTATCAACCTATCTAAATGACAATTTTACATATGAAGGTCAGTACAAAGATGATAACTTTGAAGGTGAGGGCAAGTACGAAACTCATGGAGCAGTCAAATATTGCTATCATGGGAATTTTAAATTAGGAAAGCCTGCACTGTATCCAAACTAATTTAGAGTGTTTTTGGGTTTAAGTTCGGGTGTCGACTCCCAGAAACCTGCAGTTGAGACTTTTACGAATATCTCTTCTTAACAAGCTTTAGCAACTGCAATTGAATATTAGCTTGAATCATAAAATAAGCTATATTTTGCTATATAATCATGTTATCAAGGCCTGTAACAGCTTGACCCGAATCAGCCGACTGAGTAGTAGATAGAAAAGCTAACCAAAGACTGGCAAAATTAGAACAAGAAAAATAAAAATCCTCCTCCCATGCCTGATTTTAGACAACCGCGAAAGATAAAACCTGAATTAATTATTGTTCAGCAAGAAACACTAAGACCTTTATAAATCCGACTCGTAAAAGCTGATGGGAATTAAGTCAATTTACTGTGCTTCAAAATAGACTACAGATAATTAATAAAAAAGAAAAGAGCAGAAAATTAGGTTCTACGAGCCTAAGCTTTAAAGAAAGCTTAATAAGAAGGCAATAAAAAGGGTGGAAAAGGAGGTGCGAAAGGTTAAATTTAACTTAAAGTTAATGGATTTGTTGAAAATCCTACCTAAGTCTAAAAGGTTCTAAAAGTAGATAGTAATAACGGAAAAGGAATTATTGACAGTCTTGAATTTCCTGATGATTTCCCCCCAGGAGCGTATCAATTTAGAATTTCAAGTCCATTTAACCTATTTGGATCTATCAAATAATTTAAGAAAAACATAAATATAAAGCAAAAAAGTGCAGGTGGAAAAAAGAAATGATAATAACTTAATTTATTTATTATCAATTAGAGACTCATTAACAAAAATACTATTTAATTCTCCCTTGAATAAAGTCAAAGAACTATGGATTATTTTGAACATTTTTTTACCATTTAGAACCTTTGAAATTTTTTGCGATGTCAACCACATTGTTATAGAAGTCAACACCGAATCCACTTGTAGCAGGGATTAAGATAAACATGGGCACGTTTAATTTTAAGTCGACATTTATCGCCATTTTTAGATTACCCCCGCTTGAGCTTTGTGGATAATATTCTAAAATTATGTAACGATAGTCCAGTTGAACCGCTCCATCCGTTTATTTCACAGTGTATTCTAGCTATTTTTGCAGATCTTTTCTCTCTGTTAGCGATCGCGTGAACATGAACACAGTTTTATTGTGCTAGATTCTATCATATCCGATACCTTGAAAAAATGATTATCGTTTCGCAATGATAGGAAAATTATTAACGCAATGACCAATGCGACAATTTCTAGAGACAATTTTTTACAAACTCGAGTACTCCATAAAGGGCATCCACTTCTTCATGAGATCGATCTCAGTAATGATGGATAGAAACTTCTAAATTGCGACATCAAGATATGCCTCTACTAGTACGCCCACCGTGTTGCCTTCAATTTTGGTACTGACCCTAAGGTTTTTCTTTTCCTTTTGCAGTTACCACCCCTGCTCATGGATTATTTTTTAAAACTGTTTTACATCCTTCATCTCTCTTTATATCTTCTATATGAGATGGTGCTCGCTGTGAGTTAATTGATGTAGAGTTTTATCGCATAGCTTCTTTAGTTTTTGCACTTCACCATAAGCTATGTCTATTTTGTGCTCAGAAAATGCGTTTTCTATTAGACCCAAGTGCTTCCGGATTGCTGATTAATGATATAATTCATGTTCTCTTCTATCGATTTCCTTTGCCAGGTCATCCTTAGCATAGATTAAAGGTGCGTGCACTTTACGTGATAGTTTTTGAGACTGTATTGAATTTTATGAACTGTTCGAGTGAGTGGAAGCATCAGAGCCCTCGCAAAACGTATAACCACAAGCCACGTTCCTTGGCATCTATGATAACTGAAAATTAGTCTATGAATCTGAATCCTGTATCAAAAAATGGTGTTGTGCGAACATTCCTTGACTTTATAATTTATTAGGAAAATCGGTCATAATTCAATATAGGCATATATGAAAATGATAATAAATTTGTTAAATATCACTTTTTGAAGCTGATCAGTGGGATAGAGGGGTATGAAGCTTTGATTAGATGCTCCACTTCGTTACTGATTTCATCTTCATTGAGGTATTCCAAGTCTTCGATCTTCTCTAGGCGTAAGATCAAAGAAGCATAGTAGTTGAACTAAAGCTTCTCATCTTGGACTTTAAGAATATCACAGATTATTTTACGGAACTCTTCAATATTGGAGAGCTTGCACTTGCTGCTGAAGGGGTAATAGCACTACTCCAGCTTAAGTTTGGCTGTAATTTCGTTGAAGTTGGCTATATAACAAAACATGTACCATTTTGCATTAACTTCTGAGTCACCACTTTTAGATTGTCCATTTTCTCCTGTAATCGAGCACTGTTGACTTTGCGCTGGTGTTGGCCGTAGTAGCTCATTACAATGGTTTCTAAGCTAAAAGGGTACTAGTTTCTATTTGCGCACATAAAATTCTATTTAGCTTGATCTTTGATAAGTATTATTTTGTAATAACTACTTTAATTTCCATTATTTTTTATGCATTTAACTAAGTTAAAGAGAAGCTAGGAGTCCAATTCGCCATCTAAATAGAAGTGCTCAAGGGAAGATGTTTGAGGTTTCAATAGCTCTTATAATTGTTTATCTATCGGATTCTTTTACTCATATTATATAATCATATAAGGAACGCTGATTCGTTAAAAATGACTAGCGAACTTCTGTGCTAAGTAAGACTTGAACATCCCAGGAAGACCTAATACTACATAAACAATTTTGGTGTTACAGCCAAGTCCATTGTACTTTTCGAATGGGATCTCTCTGACTTTTTATATAAATAGTTTGTCATTTAGCATAGTCTAGCCGTGTTTCTTAATTGAAACTCTTTTATATAAGGCATAGAAAACAATTTTAAGAACCGATATGAAATTTCTCCGCAGCTTTTCTTCGCTTAGACCAGTTATTTCTACTAACTATAGACATGCCGATAGTATTTTTATGTAATACTCATCAGGATATGGAGCTCGGCTTGAGCTAGAAGTCTTCAGTTATTCAATTTCGACCTTATATTTGCTAAGAGTTTATGCCAATGGTTATTTCTTAGATATTGCTTTAGAAACTTTTTCTCTAATTTTTCGTAAAAATCGATACTCTAAAGTTTTAAGTTTGCCTCCCCCTACAGTAATAGACTTAACTTATTTTTTATCCTTTTCTGACACAACAAAATAAACAATAGAACCCTCCATTCCGAACTAAATATCTTCAATTCCTGCCTGAGCGACTTTTAAGAAAAGCTTTTCTAACTATGTATAGAATTTGTCAGGAGAAGAAGTTAATATAATGCTTTTTGTTTTTGCAACTTTAAACCCAAACTTTTAAAATTACTTTTTTGTTTTAAGAGGGTCAAGACAGTATTCGTCTGAAAAATTGTCCACAATTGCGAACCATCTGATACCAATCTACTCATATTGTATTAAGTGTTGTTAATCAGGATGACCGCAGTACTATCCAACTGCTGTATAACCATCAAGTAGTTTTTTCAAACTCTTGATTTCTTATTTGGCAAGTTTATTAATTTCTTTGAACCATTAATCTGCGATTAGTCGAGCGTAATTATATCGACCGTCTTTATACATTTCGAGGTCATCGCGCGAGGCAGCCAAGATGCTCACATTTTTAGAGCATACTACCCAGGCGTCAAATTAAAAATTGTAAGAGACTTGTGCATTTTCGCCATTAAGCTTCTCGGAAACGACAAGTTCAAGCTTATTGCCCGTATCAAAAGCAATATTTACCCCTTCGTTATATTAATTATACCTTAGAATATAATTTCAGCGACATTGCGCTCTTGTTTGTCAAGCTTAGTCTGCTTAGCGAAATATTGAACGTGCTCGAGGCGGATGTCGAGCATTTTAGGAAGACCCTTGCGCGCAAATTAGCAATATTCTAAATAGTGATTATAATTACTGGTCTTGCAATCCTCAATTATTGTATTGCCACGCCTGATATTTTTCCTGTAGAAACCTGAGCGAACGTACTTTTTGTCTTCCTCTGTTCCTTGTCCGCTCAGAGAGATATCGAACATATCAAAATTCCTTTTGCCAAGACTGTAGCTCTTCTTTACAATGTTGATCTAAATAAAAAGGTGCGCTACCTCTTTATCGGACCAAATTTCAACTAACAAATCGCTGGCTTTCGAGATATAGTCTCTCATTGGCCTTGATGTCAGTTTATTGTGATATATAAATAGGAGGAGTCGATTATACCATACCGATCAGGGACCTCCAAAATTATTCTTTCTCTATTACTATTTATTACCAAACTATCATACATTCGTGAATTATCTAGTGACAGAAATGCCTAAAATTATTAAACTATATAAAATATTGAAGAAGTAAGTCATCTGCCTGATCTCAGTGAGTCCCTGGTGCCCGGCTTCACTGTAATTTCTGGTTTTGGCATGGGTGAGTCTAACTCATTTATTTTTACTGATTTCATTGATTCCTTGAGGCTGCCATTCATTGATGTTACTTTCGGCAGCTTTAGACCCGGATCTATTGAAGATTTTCTTGTTGAGTATGTTGAATTTCCTTGCTATATTGGCGTTTTTATAGGATTGTTAATTGGAGTAGGCTTAGCTCGTGGAGGAATGTTCGCATTTATCATACTTCGACCACGCTGAGTCACTGAAGAGGCTGCATTGTTAGTACCTTTATATTTATTACTACTCTGGTTTATCAAATTTTATGAAAATTCTTCCATTAACTTTACAGCTCGTATTTTTGCATTTTTTCTCATATTTTGCTATCGGTTGTTAAGACACCCAATCATAGAGTACTATTTCTTAGCGGGAATGAAAGAGTTAAAATTGTTATTGAACTCAACGATGTTGGGATCATATCTTTTGCCATCTCTATAAACTAAATCGAATCCTCCGATCTGCTTCTCCTCTCCACTCATTCTACATTAATAATTAATTACATTTTTTCGAGGTTGACAATAGTAAAGACATCATCAAGGAGACCTTTCTTGAGTTTGGCATCTTATTCAGTATTGGCGCTCATGGATGGACTACCATTTATTTCGATCAGCCATGGTTTTAGAGTTGCATCAATCATCACATCGTAGCCATAAAGTTCGAAACACTTCTTGTCGTTCACCATCAGTTTGCAAGTGGCAATTAAAGTTTTTATCATAAGTTCTTGTATGTTGTAGAAGCATAAGTCTACCTTCTCGACTGTATACTTTGAACTAAGGTAGTTTCTCAAACGGTCGATGAAGTACTTACCACCTCTCTCTTAGTCGTAGTTATCTGAGTTCTTCTGCACTGCCACGTTTGTTAAATGTGATTACAGTGTGTTTGTGTCTTCAAGCTCATACCGCATATGCGTAAAACGACCGAATCCTGAACGATATATATACACAGTCAAGGGGTTGTGAGATGTGACCAAAGCATACAGTCTCATGTCGAATTTTTTATTACCCATCAGCAATGGGTTGTGAATATATCTTTGTACGATGTAAGGCTCAGGCTGATTTGAGTTATCAGCCCATTCTGCGATATCGGAGATTTTGTTGAACAGAAAGATACCCTTACCCTGACTTCTTCCGATCTAAATAACTTCATTATTACAGGTTTCATGATCCACATGGCTTTGCTGGCTCGCTTGTACTCCTCAAAGAAAATAGAGTACTCAGACGGTAAATTATAGGTCAGCGGTGTGAAGTCATAACCGGCAGCTTCCTGTACGTTTCCATCTTTTTCCAGCTGCCGTTTGTATCGTTTAATATTTTTGGCGAGCAAGTCTTTTCTGCATATCTCGTACCAATTTCTAAAATGGTTAATACGCTTATGAGGGAATAGTCTCATTTTGTCAAGAGTTTCACTAAGGAACTCCTTCTCGCACCAATAGATATTCCAATCATCGTCATTAGTCTGCTTGAAACCGCGAGCCTGCAGAGCACTCAGGATGCAGTTGTTGAAAAATGTCTTAAATTTTATTTCAGAACTAGCTAGAATAGGAAGTACAAGTGCAAAGGGTAGTGCTCCTTCTTTATTTATTTTCGTAAATGCTACGACATAACTTATAAATTATATTATCATTCTTAAGTAACTTGCCTATGCGTAACTCGCATACTGCTATATCATAAATTCATACGTTAAATCATATTTTATTTTATGAGAACTTTATGACTCAGCAACAATAAATTTAGATATAATCAAGCAAACATAAAAGTAGAAGATAATTTCAAAAAGCGTGATATTGTGTATTAATTTTTAAGTTTAACTGAGCACAGTGAAGATTCTCTAAATTTATCTATTTTATCATAGTCATTGAACTGAAATATAAACACATGCATATTTTTGTTAATAATAGCAAACATAAAATATAATAAAATAGAACAAATACCCGTGCTAATTTAATATATATTCGGCTATTTCTTGATTGAAAAGTGATATTGGTTAACAATTATTCTTGAACTTCTACAGTAGAATCTAAATGATCACTAGCTTGTCATTGTTTTTATGTTAAAAGCCTGTGATTTTACTCTAGATGGACCCACAGAAACGGAGCAGGCATGCGTGAATTTAGTCGTTATAGAAATAATTTATAAATAAATATTAAAAAGGTTTTCGAAATGATGGATGCCTACAAGTATCAAATGCTGCTGACTCCCCAATCAAAAAAAATGTCAGGGTTTGGTACCTCGCGAGAACCCATCAGTAGCTTCACAAAAAAACGAATAAGCTGTTATTCGTACAACTTGAACGATTGCATCGGAAGCGGATATAGCAGCCAGGTATTTCAAGGATGCAAGAACGATAATAAATAAGTGACATATGCCATCAAAGTCATCAACCTGTCGAAGATGTCCAAGGGAAATTATCAGCTGCTTCAAAATGAAATCAGTATTCTCAAGGAACTAGATCACGCGCACATCATCAAGCTGCACGATGTCTTCTACACTGAGAACAACTGCTACATTATCACCGACTATTGCGAAGGCGGCACACTACAGACGCACATAGAATCCAATACTGAGCTAGACTGGAAACTTTTATTCGCACACCTACTAGACGCTTGTTAGTATTTAGAGAAGAAATTAATAATACATCGAGATCTCAAACCGGCCAATATCTTCTACAAAAACGGACTTTGGAAAATTGGAGATTTTGGGTTTGCACGCTACTTGCCTTACAAAGAGGCTCAAATCAAAGAAATGTACATGATCGGGAGTCCGCTCTATATGCCTCCTGAGACACTCTAGAAAAATATTTACTCACTAAAAACTGATTCATTTGCATTCGGAATCCTGTTTTACCACTTGATAACGAGGGAGTTTCCCTGGTCCGGCAACAACAAGAAGGAATTGTTGGAAAATTACACCTCTAAGAAATACCCGATCTAGAAGATTCGCAGTGTGCCTGGCTGCTTCCAAAAATTCTTGAAAGGACTATGCTAGATCGAGATCAGTCGCCGGCACTACATTACGGATTTTGAGAGTATAAAAGGCACTGAGTCGATATTTTCCCAAGTCACTCAAACAAGCCTCTCGGGTGAGTAAGACCTGATCAGCTAGTTTTGCCACTAGATAGACCTAGATATCGTATAGCGCATGAAGATCTGCAAGTTTTTGTACTTCATCGACATTAATATTCAGCATTTCTCTGAAATGTGCGAGATCTCATAGAACATTAGAAGAAGTCTTAAGTTATTTGCAATCATTTTTGGTTGGCTAGATAACTAAAGCTTTAGCATTTATCTCGACTAGTTTATGTGCAGGAACTATGTGGAATTTACTAAAACGGAAGAAATCATAAATTTTTACCACTTGCTGACGGTGGGTATTAATAATCTAGAAGGATCAGAAATTCGAAGATGTCAAGTGTTGCGGATCAAACTGATCCAGCTGCAAAACATCATGCGGTGCCTGATGTGCCGGTTGTTCGACGACCTGAAATTCTCAGCCGGTAAGCTAGTGCTGCACGCAGATTTCTCGAAGGTACTAATTTCAGCTGCGCAATTTAATTAAATTTAGACTCTGCGGATTCACTGCCAGTAAATTTGAGTGTCGATGTTTATATTTTGAGTTTTATCCATTCATTCGAGACCTACTTAGGTCGTCAATTGTAAGAGTGCGGATTTTAAGTCAACTGAAATAATATATAATGAATCAAAATATGCTGAGCACGTTCTCGATTGTGTCTATAAAATACTTCGAGAACGATCAGTAGTTCTATCTGACCAGCAAGTCCTTCATTCGTAATTGTCATATGATGCAGGTGACAACGTTTTCCTCACCAGCAGCAAAAGTTCCAAAGACTTTTAAAATAGTCTCTTCTACGTCGAGACGATATCGAACGATAATGAGATCAAGTCCGCTATTGAGTTCGGACAAAAAGTAGTATTTAGACATAAAATCTCTAATAAGTACCTATCGCATTCAGACGACTTCGTAGAGGAAGAGAACGATACTACTTATAAACTTCGGCTTAGTTATAAGAAGCATCAATTTAAAATATTGCCCTGTTTCCAATATCAGACCAAAATATCAAGCAAAATCAGGTTCAACTAGGATGTGCATCTGGTCACACAGATTAGTGGTGCTAAAACCGGATATCTTTCTACGAAGAAGACTCAGTTCCCAGACGTACGTGATACAATTTTGGGAATCAACCAGCATAATTCAATTAACACCTCCAAATTCTCTCTGCACTTCTACTATGAGACCGAAAAGTAAGAGCAGTGCTACTCCTTCGGGTCGATCATTTGGATATCGCACATAGAAACTACCACCTTCATGTCATGCCGTACGCTCAAGAATAAGAAAGAGCTGACCTTTGAGCCTATTGAGTACTAGAAAGATCTGCAGTCGATCAATGGATTATGGTTGATTGAGTCTGACAAGTTTACTCAGGGTGGAAAACTCACTTTTGAGTCAAAGTTCAGGCTCAAGAATCTATCTACTGGTTCTTATATGTCTTTCTCTAATAGTTATAAAATGAACGAAAACTAGCGAGTATATAGCATCATTCTAGAAGAAGCACCCACAGAAAAAAGCGAATTAATTTTTAAGTCTTTGAAGGGCGAAGACAACATCATAAAAAAGAATTCCTATCTTGTTCTGAGACATAATGAATCGAAGCTGTACATCGGATGTCGCAAAAATAACTACTTCGCTGATTTGTAGATTCTCAAACCGGTCTCATATTCGCAGTTTTCTGATGAGGACTTATTCAAGATTATCGAACTCGGCTAAAATGAATAGTAAGCATTGAGATTTGTGCTATCAATTCGTAAGTAACTAGAATAGCTAGAAGGAAACCTCAACAAGTAATCAATGACTAATCAACTAGAAGAGGAAAAGGAAATGTTTCTTAATATTCGATTCTAGTTAGAAAAATTGAAAAAATATTAAAAATTATTTGAAAAGGTTCAAGAAGAAACTGGCTAGTATATTCCTCTGATCTGCGAAATATTAACCAAGTATCGTGCCAAAATGAAGAGAGACGGTTCGAATGCAGATATTATTATTCAAATTATAAAACTGATCTACGAGGTTTTAATTATAATTTGTTGTCAGCACAGGAAAAATCAGGAACATCTTAATAACTTTCTGTCATATTTTGTTGAAGACATTTTCCTAGGCTTAGGCGCAGAGAATATATTGATAGAAATTTTCAAGGGCAACTATAAAGTATTGTGTCGAGCTTACAAGCCTTTAACTCAATACAAAAATAAGAATATTATTGAGGTCACATTCGAAATGATCCAAAGGTTTAGTCATCAAAAGAATAACATGTATTGGGAAAAATTATTGAAAATAATGCAACTGCTATATGTACTTATTTTTGATGGCGAGTCCTCTATTGACACCAATCAGCGTATCATCAGCGAGCAGTTTTTCGATAATGAACGAATATTCACTAAACTATTTTTTGACATCAAAATTCAAAGCCATCGTATTAAAATAGAACAAGAACCTGGCCGATACGTTGAGATCGATCAGATAAAAAACCCAATTTTCGCTACAGTTGTAGAGGAAGTTTTTAAGCTATTTAGCATGTTATCCTTCCACCGTAACTTTATCTCAAAAAAGTCAATTCACAATTTCCTTAGCATTGGCTGTACTAACAACATAGAAGTGCTGATTGCTTACCTCAACATGCCGATCAGCTAAAAATTATGCAGCAGTTTCTACTCTCTTATTACTAATCTCTACATAGATTCTTCACCCCGAATTAATCGATAAAAACCCTTGAGTGTGGTCAATTTTTCATTCGCACACGTTTCAAAATCAGTACATGAGGAGAACTAATTAAGTGATCGTTTAAAATCGGCTCTACTTTTTAAAGTAGAAGAATCCTACCAGACAAAACCTCTTCTGATATCCAACTTGCTGGCAATGAGTGCGAAGATGTCGATGGAGCCTACGCTCAGTCATGATGAACTTGCACTGTACAAATAGGAGATTAATGAAAAGTTGAGATCTGAGGTATGCTCGATCGATCTGCTCCGCTCAGTTAAAGTACTGTTACGCTTGGAGAGCTATACTGAAGCTTAGCTAATCGATATCTTCAAAGTATTAACCAGGAAATTATAAGAAGGCAACCAGCAGCCCGGTTCAATTAAGGGAATTATGCAGATTTTGATAGAAATATCAACATTTGCTAGGGAAGTATAAATAAGAAAGATGACGGCATATATGAAGTATAAGTACAAGATTAAGCAGCTTACAACTAACTATGAGCGAGAATATGAGTATTTTCTGCCATTTGAGCGTAAAATTATGCCTTCTCCTCAGTTTGCTCAATAAATAAACCAGGCTATTCAGAGTTACAACAAATAAATTGATACATTAAAAGAGTTATGGCCTTCAGAGAAATTGAATAAGACTTTACTATCACTGCTAGTGTCACAGCATAACCAGAACAACATTGAGTACTTAGAAGAGATTTACAACTGCATTGTGGTACAAGCCTTCCGCAAGAAACAGTATATTGAACTGATCTTGAACTCTATCGTAGTGACCTCCTAGGAAGCCGCCACCTTTGATTCACTTTTCGAACTCTTCAAAAAACTCAAGCATCTTACTGCCATATCGGAGTTCTGGCTGAGTGGCAATAGCGACAACAAAGAAAATTTCAAGAGTTTCATAAAGTATTTGATTGAAGTGATCAATTACTTCCATCAGAATTATGAGGGTAGTCAGGACTATTCAGCACGAGAAATAAAAATAATAAATGACTATACACGTACAATCGTAAAGTAGAATGATATCTACGTTAACCGACAATTATTGGCCCGTAACATTGGTTTTCATAAGCTCGTATTGGAACTTCTATAGTCAAACTATTTTTTACTTGAAATTCAAAATACAGAACAGTAACGCAGCTCTAACTCTATTAAGGCGCAGAAAGTATTTTCTCTATGCTTCTAATTTATCTACGGTTTCATTTACAACTGCCGCGAAACCAAATAAATTATCCACAAGGCTTGGAACATTCTTGACAAATTTCAGAATCTACCATAAGTTGGTCAGACTCGAGTCTATCGTTAACTTTATAAGAACAAGCTCGAGTATATCCGTTAAATCAAGAAAAATTTTATTGAGAGAATTATTAACAAAATATTGAAAAACCCTCGCTCCAAATCAAATGAAGGATGCGAGTTCAATCCTGAATATTTAAGATATTTGTAATCTATTGTTAAAATAAACAGGGTTTGTCATAAGAATAATTTCTAAAAACTTTATAGACTTATCGAAAAGTAAAGCACATTCAAAAAGATTCTGTATGGCACTGAACAGAGTGATGGAAAAATAGAGTTGTGTCTCGATATGTTTTCCATTAAAACTGACTGCATTCAAGTCCCATTTATTTACCACATGAAAATACTTGGGTTAATTTGCGACATGGTAGAAACTTTGGACTCACAGAGTACTATTATAAAAACAAAGCTAAGAAATACATTTAGTTTAAATTACTTAATTAGAATCCTAGCTGAGCCTGATATTTATTCTCACACCGGTCTACAGGCTCAGATGCGCTTCTTACTCAAAAGAGAAGTTAGAAGAATAGTGGTATTTTTAATAGAAAGAAACGACGCCATTCAGCTGCTCCACGATAACGCGTAGTTACTTAACTTACTGTAATTCTATCATAAAATATTCATTTAACGACCTAAAAAGGTAAAATAGTAATTTTTGAATGAGGCATTGTACCTCCCTTATTTTATATAGTATAAGGATGAAATTGAGTATTATTAAAACAGCTAAAGAAAGTACTTCCATGAAGCCATTCTGCCCTTCCTGCACAAAATATCTAATATTTTAAAGAAAACTCAGAAAAGTATCATAAATGCCAAAATTAATGAGATACTTTAAGAGTATGATGACAAAAAAATGGTGGAGTTCTTTGAATTTCGAAAAATCGGCAAAAATATCGATCAGGTCTCTCTGCGCTGGCTCAATTTTGTGGACAGAGATTAAAACAATAGCATGGAATAAAAATTTGCTAAGCTGTCCATTGTCGACCTGCTTCGAAGCTCTATCACAAAGAAAGTGATGGAAGAGTAAAACGGTCTGTTCTATAAACTAATTAGCTCAAACATTGTTCAATTTACAGGAGTATTGATAAAACTAATTAGCATGAATATGGAAGAGTAATACAAGGAAAACGAGAGTCAAGCTAAATTCGCCAAAATTCTCAACAGGCTAGCTCTACTCAGGAACATACTCACCACGCTGCCAACAAAGTAAAAAAAAATATAGCAAATTAACTTGCTTATGGAAAGAAGCATTATTTAGAACTTCATCAACTTTTGCATCAAAATAGAATTTGACTTTACGAAAACAATTGTGCGTAAAATATTTCACTAGATTATGAAAATATTTATTTTCATATTAGCCAACAGTGTGGATAACAAACCTTTAAAGGAGTTATATAGATGCGCAAATTAAGAATCACTCTGCTTTCGCTTTTGGTCTCATCTAAGCTAATCAATACTTACCATATCTGAAGACACTCATATCGTCAATCCACTGGATCAAGTTAATTGGAGTCTCAGCAATATATATTTGAATGGTGAAAGTAGAAATTAGAATATTTATGAAGAGGGGCTCAAATTTCTATAGAAACTATGCTAATATGGCCCATTTACTAAGTTTCTACGCTACCAGCCGATGTACCCAAGCAAAGATTTTCTTGAAATTCTTTATCACACTTTGAACTTCGTGCTGCTGAAATCGGGCAAAAACCTGATAATATCAGTGGCCACAGTCGACGCTTCATAAAAAATTATAAACTGCATTATGTGTCTTATGATTGGTCGCAATTAAGTAAATCAAGATTACTTAGTCGACTCTAAGTTCTCGCTTATTGTTACCTAAGTCCTAAAACAATAGAGTATTAAAGAAAGAATAAACAAGGCTGATTACGCCTAGAGGGAGAGGCTTGTAGATGAAGTCATCGAATTCTACGAAAGAAATGGTATTGATTTACGCAAAGACCTACGAGCTAAGCTTGATTTGCTTGATTTCAATCATGCGTACATTCTGAACCGACTAAAGTACATGTTTCTTCGCACGACTGTTCAATCACTTGCAGGAAATTAGAGATCGATAAGCAAACTCAAATTTCAAATCCCAATTGAATTAATAAAAATAAATCTTATTTGGGTATACGAAGAATACAAAGCAGATAAACTAGAATACAACGAAAAGCTTGTATTAAAGCCAATTGAGGATTGGGAACTCGTTATTGATTCTAAGGATTTAAATGGGACCTTCCTAATGATTGGCTTCTATTTATATTACCTTATAGAGATTTTCGGAGATGAGTCGGAGAATAAAAATGAAGACGAAGACAATGCTATTGAGGATAAAGAAAAGCGAAAACAAAAAATAGTCAACAAGTTCTTTATGACCATATCCGAGAAAAATAAAAAGAAAGAGAAAATGGAAAGATTATAAAAAGAACAATTTGCTGAAGAAATGAAGAAGTTTTATGAGTCTTATTACTAAGCATTAGAATTTTTCAAAGGAAAAACATTAACTATTTAAGTCAATTTTGTTGATTAGTTAACTCGAGTGTACTTTCCAAAGTTACCCATCTGCAATAAAATTGATGAGAGAATAATTGACTAGTTCAAGATAGATGCAGTTCGTATCAGTCAATAATAGAAAATAAAGAGTTTAATGTAGTTCGAGTAATAGTGCTTTGATAAGTTTAACGGTGAAGATAGATTTCTGAAAAAGTTTGAGTCAGTAAAATTGGCTCATTGGTGGATGAAAAAGATTAGTGAAGAAAGATTGCGACTTGTTGCTTTAATTAGTTGCTTTATACAAACAGTGTTTTTCTTCGTGTAAAATTATTTTAATGCCTCCTTTGCATTCACATCTAGCATTATTATCAACCCAAGTTCGGAAATACAAACTGTTATGGAAGTAATCGGTGTGTTTAATTTATTAATTGGATTCAACATGTTCTTTTATACTTTTTTCAAAAAATTACCAATCATGACTTCTGTATTCTCATAAAGGGAGAAAGAGAGGCCGGCAAAATAGCAAGAGAAAATTTTTAATGGTCCAAAATTGTATGTTATAAAGTAAATGGCTCCAAATATTTTGGGTTCACTTATTTATATCACAATGCTCGTGAGTTCCTTTATACATCCTTTCTTTGGTTCTTTTATTCTGTTTGACATCATGAATAGGCTGCAACTGGGGCGACAAATTCTGAGATCAGTGCAGTAAACTTGGTTTCAGCTTCTCATGGCTACTCTGCTACTACTCATGTTCAACTATCTGTTCGCTTTGTACATCTATATTTAATTTGCACCATATTTTAGTCCTGTGTGTTAGAACTTGTTCCAGTGTCTGCTGCTGCTGGTTGATCAGAGTCTAAAAAGTGGGTCTGGCTTTTACGGCACGACCCCTCCTGTGATAACTGACTACATTGGATTGCAGTTTGATTTGTTATTCTTCTCTCAAATGCTGTACATTATTTTTGCGCAGAAGGTCATGCTTGAGATTTTCTCAGGCACCATCATCGACAAGTTCTCAGAGTTAAGAGAGCAAGCAGAGTCAATCGAGGAGGACTAGAAGACAACATGCTATATCTGCGGGCAAGAGCGATTCGTTATTGACTTTGAGCTTGAGGGGTTTGAGTAACATGTGGAAATAAATCATAACTCGATGAATTATGTGTTCTATTTGTTCTATTTACGGAAGCAGAATCCTAAGTACTACGGCATAGTCGAAAGATTCGTTCACGAGTGCCAGCTTAAGAAAAAAAAGTTTTGGATCCCAAACTAGACTTCCATGCTAAGAGAAGAAAAGCTCAAGGAAAAGGAAAAGGAAGACTAACATAATCATGAGTTGGAACTTAAGGAGTACATAGACAAAAAAATTAAGGATATCAAGCAAATCAGAATGAAAAATGCAATTATTGTCTCAGAACTAAAACTGGATAACTCCAAGCACAAGCTTTGAAGTGATAGTAGAATTTGAAAGAGTATTGCTAATTTGTGATTGATTATTCAGTATTTAAATTCTTATAATAAGGTTCGATAATTGCAATGAGCACTTCAATCACCAGCTCAACTTTAGGCAAAAAGACATATAAAATTATCTTCCTGGGCGACAGCGGGACAGGTAAAACCAGCATAATAGAAAGGTTTGTAAACAACCAATTTGAGGAAAAATAGAATGTACTTTCTTCATAATTCAGCCAACTATCGGTATTGATTTCATTGGCAAAAATATCACATACAAGGGCACCACCTGCCGACTTCAACTTTGGGATACTGCAGGTCAGGAACGGTTCCGAAGTCTAATTCCTTCTTATTTAAAGGATGCAGTCTGTGCTATATTCGTATTCGATGTCTCAAGTAAACTTACATATTATTCAGAGCGCGAGACTCTTGACAATATTCCGCAATGGATCTAGTTATTCAAGGACAATCGAGGCGATAAGGCCCTCTCCATCATCGTTGGCAACAAGTCTGATTTGGAAAAGTACACGTGGGTTAATCTAGGGATTTCGATAAAACGAAACTAGAATCAATAATGTAGAAAAATAAGCTAACATACCACACGATTTCAGCTAAGTCGGGCGAAAACATTGAAAATTTATTTTTCAGCGTCGTTGATATGATTAATTAAAATCAGCTTCAAAAACAGAAAAAGTTCAAAGCTAAATAAGATGAGGAATCCCATGGAGGACAGATGACATAGAAGCCACTACGCGTTGGACAAAAATAGTAATAAACAAAATAAACGGAAGCAGTTAAAATTAATACAGAGGATGCGAAACGTAAATTTTTATGCTGCTGAACTTTACTCATTTAATGTGGTTTTATTTTCGTGACGCTTTGCTTGTGATGTGCTGATTGAGACAGCATTTAAAATATATAATAGCTATCTAAATCAAATAGCGCAGATGAGTAATCATTTTTTTACAATAGTCAGTTCAAACGCAACTTCTCAATAAGTATGATAGGCAATTCAGTTTCTTCTTCGCCAAGCCCATCAGCTAAATAGTTTTCAACCGAACATGTGCGCGATCGACACTAGATTTCAAAGATATAATCGTCTACTCCGAATCCAACTAGTACTTAAAGCGAGTTTATCACATCAAAAACTCAGCTGGTCGTAACGAAATATATGATCGAATCCGTATGCTTGCTGGTATTTTTTCTTTTACCTAGATTTCTATGAAGGAGCTGCTATGCTAAAGTACGAGCACCCGATGATGGTCATCTCGCAGACCAAAGACGTGTTCTTGAAGAGACTAAAGAGAATGAAGAAGATGATCGCCTCAGATTGCTCATCCCAAGAGTCTTCGTCGCATGGTAGCGAAAACAACAGCGAGGCTGACAAATCTTTCTCAAACTCTCGATTCTTGAACACCATTCGATCTTCGTAGATTTCATAGTCTAGCAAGAATGATTCACTAATAAACAACTGCAAAAAGACATAAAAATCATTTGATTCTGAACCTCATGATATTTACGAAAGTGGAATTTTCGATTTCAAGCAATCAAGCATCAATTTGGATCAACTCAATATAAAGAGAAAGCTGAATGATAATAAAAGTAATGAGACTGGACTTGAACATTTGATTTTTGACATTGATGATGTGGATAAAGAAAAAGCACTAATTGATTACCAAAAATCACAACAAAGATAGATTGCTCCGACTCAGAAATAGAATTTGAAAAATAAGATTGGATCTATGAAAAAGTCGAGTATAATAATCACAGCTTTAGATCACTATACCCCAGAGTAGAAATAATCGTAATCTTCATAATACAAATATTACCCAAAAAATTCGAAGAACATGAAGAAACAAACTAGGAATAATCGATACAAAGAATAATACGATGAGACAATTCGAGTGAACAATAACTATAATGCAAACAACTATAATAATCTAGCTAGTGTACGTGATATGCCAAAAAACCTGATGATAAATAAGCAGCCTAATAATCGCTCTCCTAGTTTCGGTGTGCCACAGTTCGATGAAGGTAAATCTACCGAACGAAACACCTTTTTGCCATCTCAATATGCAGTTAATTATAACCAACGATATGAAGCACTTCAGCAGCAACAATAAGTTAAAAAAGTAGGACGTGATCGAATTTACACACAAAATGCACCTTCGAGCTACCTGAAATCTAGTCAGATGCCAGGCATGAACCCATCAGGCTCAATGATGCTCAATGTACCAACGGAAAACGAAGCAGCTTATCTGACATTGGAAAATAGTCAGTCAAGCAATAAGAAAAAACAGTTTATTCGATAAAAAGCTGTTGCACTATTGCATAAAGTAAAGAGTTAATAGAGACTGCCGGCTTACAACTAGCAGGAAATTGTTAAACCAAGTCTATATAAGTATCACAGCAAGCATCGGTTTGCGGAGAATTATCAGTGACTTGCTACTTCCTTATTTTGTATATTCTGCTCTATTTAATTTTCGCTTCAATTATGACTAATAGCAGTGAATATTCGATTGCTTTTTATATTCGATAATCGCAGAACCATGAAGATTAGAAGCAAGAAGAATTTATCGTAAATTGTACCCATATACTCGCCCCGTACTACCTACAAGAAAATCAAGGCCACTGACGAGAAGATGATCGCTGACATGACTTTGAATTTCGACAAGCTCACCATCAATCTGCTAAAGGAGGAGTTCATTCAGAGAGACAACCAGCTCAAGCTCGACGAGTTCATAGTGATCGCTAAAAAGCATCTTAAGTTCTGGCAAAACGATATTCCCAACAGAGAGATCTCACTGATGCGTTACCTCACATTCCTCTTCAATGAGATCGATATCAATGGCAATAATGACATGGAGTGGGATGAGTTCACAAATTACATTATCGAAAAAGCAACAGTCCTCAAAAATCTCAAAAGCAAAGCCGACTAAATCAAGCACTATGTTAAATCAAAAGTTAAACCTAAAATCAAAATTGATGGCTCCATTCAAAAATGTTAGTACATTGCTGATCTCGATAAAGTAGCTTTCTATGAAGAGGGTTCGAACAAAATTGGATTCATGAGTCTTGAGACTGGAGAAGTAAGTCAAAAAGGAATCAATATTGACCCAAAGAAACTTGTTGTTAACATTTCATCCGTAAAAAAGGAAAAAAATGGAAAAGTTTCTATTCGTAAGAAAGATTTAGTTATACCAACTTAGGTACGTGTGCTCGATATGATATATATCCCTTAAAAGAAGTACAAGGTATTGTTAGTATCGACTAGCGACGGATACGTGCGAGGATGGAAGCACAGTCAGAATGGTTTTTATCTTGCAAATCAACCTGACAACGAAGAAGAGCCTTTTTAACACTTCTTTACGTCTGAAATTTACTGTATGGCATGGGACCAAATCAACGAGGTTTTGTACTGCGGTCAGAAAAATGGAAACATCTATATGTGGAACCTAAAAACAGATTTAGAGAAACCCCTCTGCTAGATGAGAGGTAGCACCGTTTAAAAATAATGCAACTAATAGAAAGTAAATTTTATGATAACGAGCATGATAACCATGCCAAAATTACAATTCATGGCTTCCGGTCGCATGGACGGCAAACTTATCCTTTGGGATACCATTAATAATAAAAAGAAATGGACGTATAGTTAACATACAAGAGGTATCCTCACTCTATCATTTAATGAAGCTATGATCCTGCTCTTCTCTGCTGGATTCGACCATAAAATATGCATTTGGAATCCTTACATATCGACATTAATTCATCGAATTGAGGGACACTTAGCACCCATTCTGTCATTAAGAGTTATTGAAGGCACCCATCAACTAATTTCTGTCGACTCTGAAGGAATCGTTAAAATCACAGATACAAGAAGATTTAATTTTATTTATTCGTTTTCTGTGGAGTCTTCCGAAGATGGCAGCAGTTCATCATGTCTAACCTCTTTGCTCGTAATCAACAAGCCCCTGAAACTCATTTTTAGTGGAAAGTCCATATATGTGTACGAATACGATAAAAACTATCATCCAAACACGGCTGATGAAAACACAGCAGTATGCTGCAAGTATGTGAAGGAAAAACTGTGCTTCTTCACACCTATGGGCAACAAAATTAAAGTCTGGAGCGCCCTAAATGGCGATGTTGAAAGGATATATATGGATGTAACGACCAACTAAATTTCAACTTTTTCATTTGACTTCCTTAAAAAGAGAATGATTGTTGGGGATACAAAAGGAAATATTACTCTCCATAACACCGCAAATGGAGCCAAAATGAAAACTTTAAGCAAGCACTCTGGTGAAATTACTCATTTAATTGCTACTCAGAATAAGGACACTCATGTAGAGCTATTTATTAGCTGTGGGCTGGATAATGAGATTAGAATTTTCAAATAAACTGAAGAATCTTATGAGATAATCAGAACTATTTACATAATTAAAGAAGCCACAATTACATGTCTGGATTATTGTCCTGAGAATAAGCTTATTATTGTAGGCTCCAATGTTGGTACCTTGGCTTTTTACGATATCTAAACAGGTAAGACTGCTGGCACTTGCTTGAACAGGTCGTATTAATAGTTCACATCAGTGTGCAAAACAACAAAGGAGAAGGAGATGATTGTTGCCAGTTCTTCCAGTGGCAAAATATCGGTGATCGCGATGCCAAATCAGCCGAACCGGTTCTAAAAAATATTTTCATTCTATCACGAAGATTGTTAGAAAGCAGGCTCACCATTGGGCGTTCGCACTATAGGATACAGCAACCATCTTAAATATTTGTATGTGGTAGATGACAAAATGTACTTAACATGCTATTCTTTCCATGAAATTGAAGACAGAAATCAACTCAGTAAGAAAGAGAGCAAATAGAATGTTGAATCTGTTCGAAGAGCTATCCATACTAAAATTTTCGAAGATGCCAAAGTGAGCGTAGTCTGGCAAATCAAAGCTCATCAGTAGGTTATAAAATCAATGGAATATATTGAGTAGGAAGATCTATTGGTCACGACATCGTTTGATAAAAAAGTGAAAATATGGAATGCGAAAACAGGTGATTATTTAGATTCTCTTCAACAAAACTACAATAAAATAGAGTCAGCTCCAATTGCATACTACAACACCAAAACATCTACGCTATATACTTCAGACTTGAAGAACTCGAAACAAATCGCCCCAATCGATCCCATAAAAGTATAATTCGACCCTTTTATTTTTGAAGAGACGATGAAGAATGATGCGACATTTGCTAATTCTAAAATTTCAAACCTTGAGTGGAAAATATATGTTGATTTCAAATAAATTGCTTGTGAAGAAAGAAAAAGATTCGAGGAGCTGGCTGTTGAGATTAGCGAGATCTAAGCCAACACCAGTGATACGAGAGCAAAAAATAATGTAAAGTTATCATAAATCAAACATAAGTTTGAAAAACAGAAAAAAATATTAAAGGTCATTTTGGAAGATAATCGTGATGCCAATGAAGAACAAAAACAAAAAAAACCAGCTCATTCTCAACTAAGAATAAAGACAAAATCTGATTAAGCAGAAGTTGTAGGATAGTAAGTGGATAAATAACTAAATTAAATATACAAATAATAGTGTATTGATGCCCTAGAAAGCAAAGAGAAACCTAAAGAACAACGAAGGTTATCAAACAGTTACTTTCGAAAAAGTATCTTAAAGTGTATTCAAAATTATATTAATAAAAAAGAAAATTAATTTTTAATCGACAAGAATAAGAACTCTAAAAGAAAAACTCAACGTGATTTCACACCGGTACATAACTTATTATTTAGATTTATGAACTCATGAAGAATCGATAAAAAACAAAATAAGAAGTTGCTGAACATAAAAAGTATATCGATTAGCTATATAAAAAAGGGACTGAAAGCTTCTTAAATGGGCAATAAAGTCAACAGGCATGCGCATCGTTTATAGAATCTGATAAAGCTAAAAAGTTCTATCGAATGCTTAACCATCTTGATGAGTAACAGCACTATGAATGTCCTCAGAGCATATCGATCCAGAGTAAATCATATTCTGCTCAAAGAAACTTGTCTTCAAGGTTCAAATAAAAAACGAAGGTATTACCTAAAATTTTATGAATAATGTTTTTATTAATACTTGATGAATAGTATAACACATTTATAATAAGTAATGAATCAAGTCAACAATCGCAAACCCCAACACCGCGGCAAGCCAAAAACAGAATAGATTGACTTACAATGCTTTTCAATCGAGTAATTGATGGAGAAGGCTATAAGAGCATATCAGTAGAAGGACAATGGGAGTCAGGATCGATGGAATACTATGCTCGCCAAATCAGGCACAAAGAAGGACAAAATATCAGCAGCAGGAGCACTTATCCTGGAAAACCCTGAGAGTTGTCTCAAATACTTCGATATGCTCATAAAGTGGTGTTTCGATAAGAATCACAACTTTGCTATTACAGCTTGTGAGGGACTGGCTAATGTTTATTCTGAACATTTGCTAACAGGTACATCAGCATTGAAAAGTTTTATCGACTCAGTACAGTCTCATATTAAAGAGAACAAAAAGAACAAAAAGGTAACTAGTGAAGAACTTGTTGCATTTTATTTGGAATCTGAACTCAAGCAGTACTATCAATAATTGATAAAAGCAATATAAGTGCTTCTTAATGATTAACTTGGACATATAAAAAAGATTTGTGTTAAAATTCTTGGCAATTTAGCTCGATATAAAGAAATGAGGAGAACTATCCTCTCCCTTATAATTAATAAACTGGGCGATTCAGACATGGATGTTGTAAACCAAGTCTCTAAGTGTCTTAAAGATGAATTTTATCAAGATTTGCTAGCCTCTGAAGTCTTAATGTAGGAGACCGAGAGATTTTTATTTAGAGCAAATCTATCACAAAAAGCCCAATTCTTTGTTATAAACTTTCTTAACAACATAAACTTGAAGTATTTGAATTAAAAGAGCATGCACAAGCTTTTTGAAATATTCTATCATCACTTTACTAAATGTATAGCTTCAGATGAAAAGCAAAATTCCGATGAGCTTGGATCACGTCTATTTTTAAATTCGATCAAGGGATTAAATAGAGTATTTTCATTTATGAAGGGCGGATCTAAGGAAGCCAAGCAAATGATTTCAGATAAGATTGAAAACGTGTACAAAATAGTGCATACCACTCCAAATATGAAAGCTAAAATTCAATTACTCCTTTTTTTATTCCAGAGTCATGCTCATTTACACGGTAACATCTCCTCAAACAGTCGATTCTATAGACTTCTTTACGATTTCATTGGAAAGGATGAAATAATCCATAGCTCACTATCTGAGATGTTCTTTGATTTGATATTGGTATGCATGAAAGAAGACTAAAATTTAAACAGAGTGCTAGCCCTAACAAAAAGAATGCTTCAGTTGTGTTTTACTGCCAACAGTAATTTTGTCATTACTACTTTGCTCATGCTAGACAAAGTCCTACAGGTTAATGAAGGTTTTAGAATTTTTATCAGTAAATAAGAAAATGTAATGAACGATGAGAGTGAAAATGCCGATAATTATGATTACAGCAAGAGAGATCCTCTATTTGCCGGAGCTGAAAGGACTTGTCTATGGGAACTCAAAGTGCTCTCAGCTCATTTCCATCCGACTGTTCGAAAATTTGTAAAATCAATAATTTCTGGTGAAACAATTAACTACGAAGGTACTATTTATGATATTTAGGAAACAATCCATTACTTGAGTTCAGTTTGACTTCCTTTATATAAAAATTCTCACTCAAGAAATAAAAGAAATCTGAAGCATGGAGACTGAAAGTGAAGAGAAGTCTTCCTAAAATTAGAACATCAAAATACGAATCGCTATTAAATAAATAACTTGACGATTTTAGAGAGGATGAAGATTTCATAAAGAAATATTTACAAAAAAGGACCGTCATACATACAAACCGTAAAAAAATTCAAACAAATGACATAGAGGAGTTCGCCAACCAGTAAAATAAATGATATTTTAGGGTAATTGAGAAGGAGATGGATCGGCTAAATCCAGAATAAGTTAATGAAGATCTCAGTATCACGCCTGTTGGTTCTGAGGACTAGCAAGCGGAGGAGGACATGGCAAGTTGGGATTAAGACGAGCAGCCTGATCAACTCGATGACGAATAAGCTTTCGGCTGGGAGGAATAATAAGGCAATCCTTAATAAGCTGATAATTATGAAGATGCAGACTAATAGTTAGAGGATTAATATGATGAGAATGAAAGTGGAGCTGAATAAAAAGAATTTTAAGACGTGTTCAATTAAATTCAAGACGATGACGAACACTAAGGTATGAGGCCCAGAAACGGTAAAAGCAAATTCAATAACAAAACGAGAGGCATATCGAAAGGAAAAAATCAGAGAAATAATAGAAACAATAAAGAGCGACCTTCCAAAAAGGGTAAGACATAACTTAGAAGAAAAAACAGAAGAAATGGCAAATTTAAGTGAGACCAAGATTTTTCATATTTAACATTTGCTCCTATTAATATAGACAAATAAATCACACAGAATAAAAATATATTAAAGTATCTAGTAAATTGATAGAGTTCATTTTAATGTTGATGGCTGACAAACATTTTATTGAATAATTTTTAATAATACAAATTGAATTTAGCAGGATCTATGTCTTAAAGATAGATCGAAATCTACTCGTTCACCCTAAACATTCAGTCCATAAAGATGAAGGTTAAGTTTCCCTGCAAGATGAAGCTGGAGTACGCTGGCGAGGTCATTACGTCCGAAGTGGGCCAGAATGAGAGCGGGAAGTTTATCTTCAATCAGGAAGTCACTCTTAAACAAGATAATGATCGCTCCCATTTTGAAATAATTGCCCACATCGCCACAGACAAGGGCGCAAAGTACATTGCTGGAGTCATCAAGCTGGCTCCAACTGAGCTCGTGCAACAAGAAGGAGAAATGATAGTTATACCACTCATCAAGTGTCTTGATTCTGATGCTTGCTGCGAATTAAGAGTTGATCAAGTCACGAGCTAAAAAATCATGAAAAAAACTCAAATAGACAAAATGCCAATGCCTAGGGTACGATAATTCCATCAGGATTTTTCACCTAAAAAATATCTATCGCCTCCTAATGAAATGAGCAAAAATTTCACAGGAAGCAAATCGTAATTTCAGTTTCCATTAAATAACAACAGATTGCAGAATCCTGCAAGAAACAAGGATGAGGGGTATCTTAGCATATATGACAGGCCAAAATCTCCATCTAATTTGAGGAAGACTAATGTGGCGGCGACGTATATTGAAAGAAATTTGCCTGAATTCGGTATGATAGACACCAGTAACAGAGACAAACTTATCGAAGCCGAGGTTTACAAGGAGAGCTATCAAAAACTGAAGTAAAAATACAAGAAGGAGGCTTAAACAGCAAAGCAGGAGCTCAACAAAAGAATGGCATTGGAGAATAATGAAAACAACTTTAAGCTGGAGATCATGAGGCTGAAACTTAGATGCGATGAGCAGGAGAAGACCATCAACGACAAAAATGCAAAGCATAAGTAAATGCAGTTACTGTTAGCTTCCTTACAGAAAAAGTAGCTTGATTTAAACTACTTAAAATAAGAAACATCAAACAAAGACCACACAATTAGAATGCTATAAGACACAATACGCACCCTTAACAAAGATAATGAGGATTTAAAAACACTAAATCGTTAAAGATTTGAAGCTGAACAGGACAAAATAAGAGAGCTTCGAGGTTAACTTGATATAAGTAGACAGAAATCAGATTCTAAGCTAGCAGAGCTCGAACGAGAGTTACGGTCCAAAATAGAACTTATGTCTCAAAAGGATGCTTAAATAAGAATTAAATAATAAAGAATTCAAAGAGAGCAAAGATTGGTTGATGAACTATAAAAAACAAATCAGACTAAAAGCTTCGAGTATGAAAGAACTATCCAAAGCCAGCAAAATTAATGGAAGCTTAAAACTTAATAATTTAAAAATCTAATTGAGAAAGGATAGAAGTAGAGATCTCGGCTGGAAGATTAGCTGCAAAGTTTGAGAGCATAGCAATAAAAAATAAAAACATATGTTATCAAAGTAGAGTATGATAAAAAGATACTATCTCAAGAAAGTGAAGGATTTAAAACATAGTTATCTTAAATAAAGATATTGAAAGACAAATATCAATAGCTCACAAGAGATCACAAACTTTTGACTGAAGATAAAAATTATTTGCAGAAGCAGTTCTAAAAAACTCTCCAAACAAAAGACTTGAGCCTAACTGATCTAAACAAGCAGTTTAAGGAGCAGGTGGATCACTATCGAAAAATTTATAAGGAAGTAGAGGAAAAAATGCGAAATTCTCAAAGCAAAGTTCTTGAACTCTAAAGCTCGCTATAACAAAGAAAAAACTAAAACGAAAAATTAAAAAAAGTAAATGATTCTCTTGGGAAATAAAACTTAGATTTAAAAGAAAAATAGAAAAATTTGAAGAAAAATTTAAAATCAAGAGAAGATGAACTTGCTGGCATAAATGCTGAGCTCGAGTCGAATCGATACAAGTCAAAAAGTGGAGATCAATTAAGTCGCTATTAAATTGAAAATCTTCGATAATAGCTGAATAAGGTTAAAAGATAATTGGATATATAGAATCTTAAATCAGCTCAACTTCTAGAAAAGATATCTAATTTAAATAATTAGCTGAGCCGATCTAAGATGCAGAACCAGCAACTTACTGATCAGTATGAAAAATAAATAGGACTCAGTAAATAAAATATCAACAATCTTTAAAGCCACAATAAAGACTACGAGAAAAAAATAGATTAATTAAACATTTTAATTGGTAATCTTCGGTCTACTGATAAATAAAATCAAACCAAGATTCAAAAATTTGAGCTTGAATTCTTAAAAATAAACTAAAAGATCGAAAAGCAGCAGAAGTAAATAAGATTAAGCGAGTAAAAGACGCAACAGCTCGAGAATCAACTAAGGAACAAGCAATCATAAATAAATAATCTGGTTTCCACACGAGAAAACTTAGAGAAGAAGCTGCAATAATCAGATGAAAAACTAACTGCGACCAAGAGCAATCTCAACACTGTGTTGGGATAAAAGAATAAAAATGACAAGATTATTGAGCTTCTAAATAGAGACATTAGTGAAATTAAGCAAGAAGCAGACCGTCAATCCAAATTGATTCAAGCTAAAGAGAAACTTGAAGAAGATCTTAGAAGTGAGGTAAAAAAATCTAAAGAATAGTTCTTAAAACTGGAGATGAAGAATAATGCTCTTAAGAAAGAGTACGATCGATTTAAAGATCACTTGTCTTAAACTTTAGTCAGCACATTTTCTCAGATTCCTCTTGGCGCTACTGAAATGAAGGCAAGTCTTTCCTTAGATCAACAACTGAGTAGAAAAACTGATAATCAGGATCCAAACATATTAAATGCTGAGATTTTGAACAAAATAAATACGCAAAACAAGGATATCAAAGTAGCAATGTCTAAATTAATTGAGAACAACAAGATGCTACAAAAATAAATATAAAGACTAAGTGAGGATGGTGTTAAGAATTAAGCCAGAAATTAAATTAATTAGTCAAACTTAACCAAAAGGATTTAAGAACTTGAAGAAGATCTGGATAGGCTTGCTAGAGAAAAGGAAGATCAATACAATAAAAACAAAGCTATCATAGCTGAATTAAATGCAGAAATTGAAGATAGGTAAAACACAAACAAATAATTGCTTCTTCAAACTGAATAATTGAATTTTACAGTCAATAGTCTCAAGATGGACCAAGAAGCTAGTACAGAACATTTCAATTTGAAGCAGAGTCAGTTCAAAGCTAAAATTTTCTAATTGGAATAAAAAATTAATTATTTGACAAACAGTCTTAACGAAAATGAACTAAATTGCAATAATTTAGAAGCAAGGCTTGTCGAAAAAACAAATTAATGGTAGTCTTAGAAGGACAGTAATAATAAAAAATAAAAATAAATTTCCTTACTTCGGGAAGAAAAAAGAAATTTGACAGCGCTGTCATAGGAAAATAAAAGGCAAAGAAAGGAGCTACTTGAGAAAATATCATAATTAGAGCTTAAGCTTAGCACGTAAATTGAGCTAAAATAAAAAGGAAGAGCTCTTCTTGAGGACGAAGAGAGAAAGGGAGGCTAACTGAAGGATTTTGTAGCAAATTTAATGAAACAAAAGTAGCTTGCCATTAAAGGAGATTTATAGAAGAGCGAACAAATTATTGGGCTTGAGGCTACTCTATTAGGAATTACTCAAGAGAAATAAATGCAAACTTAATAGAACGAAAGATTAAAGAAGAATCTAGATGAGCAAAAATAAATTGTAAAAAAGCTAAGCGCACAAATTAAAGATCTTGAAAGCTTCGGGTTAGATGAAAAAGGAAGAGTTGCCAAATTAAATGATAAACTCAAAGACAAATAGAGATAGCTGAGGTAGAATGAAGAAGCAATGACAAGACTCAAATCCGAGTATGATAAGCTGAATACAAAAACTTCAAAAACAATTCAAGATTTGAGTAATGAGTTGGAGGATAGAGTAAAGCAAAAAGATAATGAAATAAAGTTAATGAATGAGAGACTTGTAGATGTGGAGAAGTAAAAGCAGGAATTTTAAAACAAACTAATCATCCTAAAATCGGAGGTGCTGATTTTGGAAGAGAACTTGTTCATGGAAAAGCAGACAGGAGAAGTAAAAAATTAATAGTCTGGGCGACTAAACTAAGAGACTGAGAAACTTAAAGCTCAATTAAAACAATTAGAACAAACAATCGATGGGCTCAATGAATAAATAAAAGACAAGGAAGAAGGTATGTTCCAACTTTCGGGGAAAGTGTATCAACTATAGAACAGTTTATAGGCTAAGTAGGTAGAATTGAATGACCGTCTCAGTACTCTTGCTGACGACTGGAGCTCCAAATATGACAATGTTGTAGACGAGTACCAGCAAAGATTGTAGCTAGTCGAGAAAGAAAAAGCCTATTTTAAAACAAGGCTTGAAGAAAAGTAAGAGGAATACAGAAAATTAGTAGCAGAACTCAGAAATAACGAGGTAGAAGATACTGGACTTAAAAAGGCCCTTTAGTAGAAGATAAAACGATTATAAGAATAAAGATTAGCTTTAATATCTTCAAAGAATGCAGAAATACAAAGATTAGCTTAAGATAATAAAGCAAAATTTGAGACATTAAAAATAAAATAGGCAGACCTTCGAAGACTTCAACACGAATTAGAAGTAGCTAGAAGTACAATCAATAAATTGGAGCAGTCTAAAAAATAGACAGAATAAAAGATAAAGCATATTAACAAAGTATATCAAGGCGAGTTAGAACAACTAAAAAGGCGAGAAGCAATGGCTCGAAATTCCGTTGAGCAGCTGTAAAGAATTCAATGGGATGTTGAAAGGTAGGTTAAGAAAACAGTACAAGTCTATTCGAAAAGAATTAGCTCTTCAGGATCACAGGAAGAAAATCAAAAAATTATATCTACCATGAAAGGTCTTGAGGATTAAGTTATTAATGCAGTCTTATCGAAAATTCATTCTCCAACTACTAATTGATATCTGCAAAATTTATTTTTGTTTATTTTAAAATTATATTTTAACTATTTCTATGAACATTCTAATATTAATGATTGTCAATAATCGAAAATGAGAAAGAAAAATTTATATGAAAATTCAAGCTTTAAAAAATCTGAAAAAGTGAAAATTGCGCTACATTCAAAAGAGTATTCAATGTTAATAAATTAGCAAAAGCGATCACAATATGAATTATCTCGTGCTGAGTCAAGACGAATTGGAAGATGTCAGAAAATAAATGATGGCAAGGCTATAAAAAGTAGAAGCTCGAGTTGATGAGCCTTGCTTCGTTCAAAGTGTCAAGTCAGATGAAGTTATCAAACTTCTCGAGTAAATACAAAGAGAAGCAAAAAACTATGATTTTGGCGAAATAGAAAAGAAAATTGTACAAATTCTAGGGCGTAGAATTCTCAAAGTGGAAATTTAGTCAAGGAGATAAGAAATTTAAAAAGTAATTTTGTATTAAATTTAGAAAAAAATAAAGAAAGAAGAGATGGAAGAATCATTTTTTAGGCATAAGAAAATCAAAAAATTTGATTATGACAATCTGATTGCACAAAAATTAGCACAAAATTCGTATATAGTTAGACCGTATGGCTCGGGTAAAGGGTTCGTGTAGACAGATGTTCATTATCGAGAACTATAAAAATTACACACGGACAGACTAGAGCATTGCGATTTTTTGCAGGTAATTAAGAAGGTGAACAAAATATATCTTAATAACTACTCACAATTTGCTACAAACAATAGGGATTCACTAAATAATGGCATTGGTATCAACATTGTGCTGGTACTATGCCTTTTATTGTTCATTTTAGGTATATTGATACTTTCACAAGATATCGCAAACATCGAGTATTTTTTTATGGCAAACATCTTGGTAATCGTTACAATATTGACCGGATTAGGAATCAGAGCATTTAATGATAAACCTAATCAAAATAATCAGCTGGAGCAAACAAAATGTGACATAAAGACCTACTTTGCAAAGATAAATCGAGAAAATAAAAGTAATGGGTTAGAGTTTGAATGGATTTGCCCTGACAGCTTCATGTACTTAGAAGTGCACTTCAAGTGATACGCGTGTTAGTTATATAAAAAAATCATTTCTGGCTTATCGACTACTTTATTACGTTCTTCTACTAAGAGATCTATGGCATAGACTTTGCGCTTAGTGGCTCAGACTATTTTTACTATAATTTTGCTTCGCTTTTATTATCTAGTTCTTTATATTGCTAATTTTTGACATTATTTCTGACAGAGATATTTTAAATATCGAATTGTTGAACTTAATTTCCTTTCTTACTCCTTTTCATTCCATTATTGAATATCTTTTCAAGATCATCGGATGGTTTGCTAAGTCATAGTAAATTTACCTTATTGTTGACTTGTTTCGAGTCAGGTGATCAACACCCTCAGACTTTAAAGACTCGTCTTACGTATTTTCTATACGCGGCCTTCCTGCTTTGAACATCAGGTATTTGCTGTTGGTTTTAGTTGGCCACTTCTTTGTGATGGAAATATTGTCTACCAGTTTCTTAATAGAATCAACTTAATCCACTTTGACAGTATAGGGCTATTCGTCATTCTGTTCCGATAAGTCTGGCTTGGTGGCGACTGGAAATGTTTTGGACTCATAACGTTGCAGATCAGTCATAATAAACTTCTTCCAGGGCTCAAACTAATTCAGAAAAATCACCAACTGATTAGTTGAGTTTAAAGTATAAGCGAGGTCCTTTGCAATATTGTATAATGAATGAAGATTGCCTAATTTAGCATGCAAATACCTTGAGATGTAAACTTTACAGTGTTGAGAAAAACAAAATCCCTTTTTGTGAAGTTCTATATGAGATAAGCTAAAAAGCTATCCGAAAATTTGTTATTTTTGTCTTTCTCAATGTTCTTCTTGATGTACTCATAGGAGCATACAATAAGCAAGTGACAGATTTTCTCAAGCACATGATGAGCTAAATTATTCCATCTATTTTCTACTAAGTATTTCTATGTTAAAATTTATGTACTTTTATTATCTAAAGAGGATGTAGTCTCTCAATCTTTAAATCGAAAGGGAGTATGACAATAGATTTCATTTTTTTAAGTCCCAGTTTTGGATTACTTTCAGCTACTGGTGGAGCATGACTATCGAAGTCTTTTATTTGTATCATAATGAGGCAGTTGTGCAAAAGTTTAAAGAATTATAACTTCATGAATGAAATAGTTTTCACATTTTCACCCGAAGAGAACGGAATAATTTTGGAAAAACTACTGTTCTGGCCAGGTTAAGTTTAGTTATAAATAAACTTAGTCATGGCTTCCAAATTGTTGAGTATGAGTTGCATTTGTTCTCTAAACTACGCTGTTATGCTCATGTACTCCTCAAAAGTTATTTATCTCTGCTTGTGTTGATTGATTTTAAATTAATTTGATGCTGGTACAGTTTATTTATGTTCAGCTGCTTACTCGAACTCATTCACGTTTAACGCTCTAGGCATTCTGATGAAAATTTAAACTACTGAAGACAGCACCCTTAGCAAGCACTATACGATTTCTTCTTCATCAGAATCTACAATGAATGACAGAGTTCCAATTGTTGGCAGTGTGATTTGATTATTTACAACTTGAGTTAACTGACTAGAGGCTGACAAATTCGAAATCTTACTAATCGCATTTGTAGTTAGTTCAACACTTGAATGAAGCTTATCTTTCTATTTGGTAGTTAAACCACACAGTCGGCTATTTATAAGTTATTCAGCAGAGTAGCGAATAATGTTAGAGCGCAAGATCGCATCAATCATAGCTGAGGTTCTAAATGAAAATTAATGGCAGGTTGGCTCAATATTTTGAATCATTTATTTTAAATTGTTTGCAATGTTCTACAAGTATTCAATTTATTTAGCGATCTCTTCGTTAGCAGCAGCATTTTGTATTGGAAATTTAGAGAACAGATTTGGAATTTTTACAGCACTCATAAGCTTGATAGCAGCAGATTTAGAAATATCATAGTCTCTTGGATCATCAATGCTGACTAATATTGAAGTTTTCAAGAAAAGAAAAATAGACTCATAGTGACAGTATTTTACTAGTTCATCAATGAGAGATTATGGTAAGACTTTCATTATACTTAAAGTTTCAATATCTTTAGAATTGCTACTTACTTCTAAGGATTTCGTTAAGTTGAAAGACCCTGAAAACTCATATTTAGCAAAAGGGATCATTACGTCGGCAAAGTAACCCAAAGCAGTGAAAATGGTGTCTTTATCAAAATACTATTTGCGTAAAAAATTAAACCATATACCGAATTCGAATTTTTTGTGACGTGCGGCTATATACATTTGCTCATAGAAGCACCAATTATCTTTGAGAAATTCACGACACTGATAAGGGTACGATTCAACATTGACTTTGATCCTCTTTTTTTTGACTACAACCTTTGGCATGAGCATCCACTAGATAAGCTCAATGACGACATCAAGATGATCATTGAATAATCTACATCAGCGCTTAGTTTACATTTCGCAAAATTAAGGCTCATTTTTTATGTCGTTGCAGTCGATGAACTTTGATAGCACGAAGAAAGCATTAACATGGTCATTTTTCTGAAGCTCGTTAAGGATGTCACTTATCTATTGCTGGTCCTATGAGGTTATTATCTTTGTTGCCCTTGGATCATCATCTTATTCGTCCATTAGATTTTATAATTTTAACTTCCAAAGTATAAATACCCACATATGTTCGCACAATCGAAAAGTGCATCATATTTAATCATAAAAATATATTAAAAATCGGTTTTCGTTATATTAAATAAATCAGCATGCTTTCATGAAAATTAATTTGAATGAAATTGATGATATGTAAAAAGAACATCGTATTATATAATAATAAATCTGCAGATTGCTTGTTCAAAATCAACATAATATATCAAACTATTAAATTTACAAAATACATAGAAAATTGATAGAAAAATAACATCGTGCTTTTATGTCAATGAGATTAGTTAAAATGATCACAAAACCTGTTGATTTATGAATTATGGGATCTTGTGTTCGGTTATGACAAATGCCTTTTTGAAAGGTCTACTCACTTTTACTTTCCTATCATAAGTCCGAGTAACTTTTCCCATAAATCGAGCAGTATTTACTTTTTGAATTTTTAGCCCGTACAGTTTCTCCAAATACTGTTTAATTTCAGGTTTAGACAACTGATCGCTGGTCTTGAATACAATAGTATTAGGTTCTATTTTCTCAGTAGACCCCGGTCGATGCAGTACCATTTTATGTTAGAAGAATTTGTATTACGGATGAGTTTTCTTGAAATTAGCATTCTTTGGTGCAGTGAATCCAAATGGATTTAGTGCAAACTCTCGCATCAGTTTAGCATTCCTTAGGATCTATCTTGCGTTCTTGGGAATATACGACATGCGATGGCTATATTTAATTATAGTGGATATTCAGGAATAACTTTATTCTATGTAAGGCAATCAAATTGTTAAATATTGAAAATTAGTTATCCGACTCAGACAATGCAGCCAAAGCAAAGTCAATATTCAAAGCAAGCAAGCCAAAGTCTATTCATATAAACGCGTACTTAAGCCTGCATTCAGTGAATAGTATAAAGGAGTCCATCCTTGAGAGA
>APMI01007377.1_pt1 | contig 36927 bp, 39 predicted proteins | sample 667938 | NCBI WGS metagenome assembly APMI01 (sample SAMN01084076, study PRJNA167559) | wastewater metagenome | biome: Wastewater | place: Denmark: Ejby Moelle, Odense | collected 2011-11-28
AAAAAAGAAATCAGAAAAGAAGTAAAATATAAAATTCTAAAAAGAAGATTTAATGAATCTGAGCTCATCAAATTTTCTGCCATAGAGCTTAAAAATGCAGACTGGGAAGATGCAGAAGAGTTTTTTTATGAGGGAAGTATGTATGATGTAGTAAAAACAGAAATTGATGAGAATGGTTTGCAATACCATTACTGTTTAAAAGACCATAAAGAAAACTACATTCACCCCCTTAAAAAAATTGCAGATTTATTTAAGAAAAAAAATCTAAAATTAGCCTTTAATGCTCATCAAGAAAATAATTTTTCTCATCAACAATATACTTTATATCACCTCAAAGAATATATAGATATAGTACATTATTTTCAGCCTGATAAAGCAAAAGTTTATCCTTTAGAATTAATGAATTATCAAAATTTTTATTCTCCTTTATTTAAACCGCCTAAAAATTTTTGTTGAAAAAAACTTTTAATCAAGAGAAAGTAATAATTAACAATAAATTTTATGAAAAAAATTATATTAGGTGTTGCTATGTTAGCAGCGCAATTGTCTTTTGCGCAAGAAAATAAGCAAGATAAAACAATAGACGAAGTTACCATACTTGGTAGAAAAAAAATAAAACAAGAACGTAAAGAATTCACCAGACACGCACAATCTACAGAAACGTTATCAGAAGAAGAATTAAATAGAAATAATTCTGCCATGATAGACCAAACATTGAGCACAATGGCTGGAGTACAAGTAGATAAAAGAACCAATTTTGGTGGGCAAAGAGTAGTAGTTCGTGGTTATGGTAATGACCAAAAATTTAACAATTGGGGAACTAAATTTTATCTAAATGGTGTTCCTCTTACTCAAGCTGATGGTGTAACTGTTTTAGAAGATTTAGATTTTTCTTTGGTTAATAACATAGAGGTTGTAAAAGGGCCTGCTTCTACGCTTTATGGTGGTGGAATTGGTGGTACAGTACGTTTCTATATGAGACCTTCTACAGAAAAAGGTACTTCTATTTCTAATAAATTAACACTTGGAAGCTTCAATCATTTTCAGAATCAAATTAAATTAGAAGCAGTAACAGATAATTCTTCTATCCAGTTTAATTACAACCATCTGGAAAGTGATGGCTATAGACCAAACGGTAATTCGCTTAGAAATACCTACTCTTTTCTAGGAAATTTTAAACTTAACTCAAAACAAACATTGTCTGTTTTTACCTCTCACGTTAATTCCTTCGAAGGAGTTTCTGGGCAAATTCCATACAGCAATTACTACGCAAATGATGATCCAGGTAACATTGCTTACATAAGAAAAGGAGCAGGTAATAAATTTATTTCTTCACGTGCAGCAGTGTCTCATCAATGGAATATTGCAGAAAATTTAAGAAATAATACCAGCATTTTCTTTACCAATTTAGATACCAAAAGAGTAGCTGCTGGAGCACTTGAAAATAGTGAAATCCCAAGTTATGGAGTACGTTCAGTATTTAATCTTAATCAAAAATTCTCTAAAGATTTTACAGCAAATGCAGAATTTGGAACAGAGTTTTTAATTTCTCGTTCTTTGGTTTCTAACTATAGATTTACTGGTAGCATTACTAATCCTTTAGAATTACAAGCGCTAAAAAATAATTCTTACTTCAAAACAGATAACCAGAATCTATCTGTTTTTGCTGTAGAAAAGTTTACCTATCATCCTTGGGATTTGAGTTTATTGTTAGGCGTAAGTGCAAATACTTTGAAATATGACAGACAAGACTTGTATGTAAATATCCCAGAATATGGCACTAAAAACCTTTCGTTTTCTAAAAAATTCGGAACCGTTTTTACACCACACATCGCATTACAGAAAGTTTATAAAAATCAAATTTTTAACCTAAGTTATTCCGAAGGTTACAATGCACCAACTACTGCTACGGCTTTTGTAGGAGGTACTGCAAATTCTGTAAATGACAATTTATTGCCAGAAAAAGCCAAAATGTGGGATTTTTCTGTTCATGGTTTAATTGCTAAAACTAGATTAGATTATCAAATTTCTTTATTTAATATTGATGTTTCAAATAAGCTAACACAGCTAAAACCTGATGGTGTAAATACAGCGTGGCAAAATACAGGTAAACAAAGAAACAAAGGTTTCGAAGCAAGTTTAGGCTATGTTTACGAAGGTTCAGGATTTATCAAAACCATAAAACCTTTTGTAAATTACTCTTATTATAATTTTAAATATACTGATTTTAAAACCATTTTAGGAGGAACACTCAATGATTATTCAGGTAAACAAGTAGTAGGAGTTGCCAAAAATAAATATACTGTAGGTCTAGATTTTGATACTGATTTTGGATTATACTTAATCAATACTTACAATTACTTAGGCAGTGTTTATACAGATTTTGAAAACACCAATAAAGTAAAAAGTTTCGGATTACTAAACTCTAAAATTGGATATAAAACTTCTTTCGGAAAATGGAATTTTGATGTTTTCTTGGCAGGAAATAACCTAACCAATCAAACCAATTATACCTTTTTATTTCTAGGAAATAGTATAAATGATAGTGATGTAAATTCTAACTTCCCAGGGCAAAAAACAGATATTAACCCAGGCTATTATAAAGCTTGGTTTCAATATGGAATTAACTTGAAATATAGTTTCTAAAATTTATAAACCACTCTTTTTAAAGGGTGGTTTTATTTTTAAACTTAAATTAAAGTACATTCTATAAAAAGTCTTTACTTTTGTAGCAAAATCTTATCAATGAAAAATTTATTTTCAATACTTACCATTTTAATATTTACTTTCTCTTTTTCTCAAAATAAATCTACAGACACCACACAAGTTGTTGTTCCAAATAGAGTAAATGCTCCTTTAGTTAAAGAAAAACCCTATTTAATTTTGATTTCTACAGATGGTTTCAGATATGATTATGCCCAAAAATACAATGCCGAAAATCTCTTAAAACTCTCTAAACAAGGCGTAAGTGCAAAAGCAATGTTGCCAAGTTTCCCTAGTATAACTTTCCCAAACCATTGGTCTTTAATTACAGGTTTGTATCCTTCTCATCACGGGTTGGTAGATAATTTTTTCTATGATTATTCTAGAAAAGAATTTTATGCAATGAGTAAACAAGAAAATGCAGAAGATGGTTCTTGGTACGGAGGAATTCCACTTTGGAGTTTAGCAGAAAAACAAGGTGTGGTTTCAGCATCTTTACAATGGGTAGGTTCTGCAAGTGAAGCAGGCGGTGCTAGACCAACTTACTACTACCACTACCACGAAAAATTTACTCCCGAAGAAAAAATTTCTAAAGTAGTGAATTGGTTGAAATTACCAGAAGAAGTTCGTCCGCATTTTATTTCGCTGTATTTTCCAGAAGTTGATGCAGCAGGTCATCATTACGGTCCAGAATCTGAGGAAACTAAAAATGCTGTAAAATTGGTAGATGTTGCAATAGGAAATTTAGTGAAAAAAGTAAACGAACTAGGACTTAAAAACGTGAATTTTATTTTCGTTTCTGACCATGGGATGATAAAAGTAGATAAAGGAAATCCGCTTTCGATTCCAGAAATTTTACTAGATAAAGAACGTTTTGATATTTTTAATTCTCAAACTTTATTAAGAGTGGTTGTTAAAAATCCGAATGAAATAAATGCTGTTTATCATCAATTAAAAGCATCTAAAACAGATGATTATAAAGTGATTTTAACCAAAAGATTCCCCAGAAAATTACATTATGGAACCAAAGATGATAAATACAACAGAATTGGGCAAATTCTTTTAGTTCCAAACGCTCCGAAAATATTTTTGGAAAAAGGAAAATCTACTTCCGTAGGAAAACATGGCTATAATCCTAGAAAAACCACTGAAATGAAAGCTGTTTTTTATGCTTGGGGAGATGTTTTCAAAAATAATTTAGAAATTAATGAGTTTTCAAATGTAGATGTTTATCCATTGGTAGCAGAAATTCTAGGGCTCAGAATTACAGAACCAATTGATGGTAAAGCTTCAGTTTTAGAAAAAACGTTGAAATAAATTTTTAATCAAATTCTTCAAAAGGAATTTTCAATTGTACTGAAATTTGCTTTTTTTCTTCGGTATTCAGGTTAGAAAGAGACAATCCCAACAATCTGATGGCTTTGTTATAAGGTCTTAGTTCCCAAAGTTTTTTTGAAGTTTCATAAAAATCTTGTGCATTTTCGAAATAAATTTCTTGAGTTTTACTTCTTGTAAACTGAGAAAAATCTTTGTATTTTATTTTTAAGGTCAGGGTTTTCCCTTTGATTTCTCTTTTAGAAAGTCTAGCTTCTAGCTCATCACTCAGAGATTGTAATTTTTGGTCTAGCAGTTCATCTTCATTAATATCATCCCAAAAAGTATGTTCTACTGCTACACTTTTTTGTATTCTGTTTGGTTTTACTTCACCGTGATGAATTCCTCTTACTACGTTGTAATAATAAGCGCCAGATTTTCCAAAAAGTCTCATCAGTTCTTCTAATGATTTTTGTTTTAAATCTTTTCCTTTAAAGATTTGTAAACCGTACATTTTATTGGCAGTAACTTTACCAATCCCGTAGAATTTTTCTATGGCGAGTTCTTCTAAAAATTCTAAAATTTGACTAGGGTGAATGGTTTTTTGACCATTAGGTTTATTAATGTCAGATGCTACTTTTGCTAGGAATTTATTAACAGAAATTCCAGCGGATGCGGTAAGTCCGGTTTCCTCAAAAATTCTTTTTCTAATTTCTCTAGCGATTTGATTGGCAGATTCTATTCCTTTTTTGTTTTCGGTTACATCTAGGTAAGCCTCATCTAGAGAAAGTGGTTCTACCAAATCGGTGTATTCATGGAAAATGGCACGTATTTTTTGTGAAATTTCTTTGTATCTGGCAAATCTATGAGGAACGAATATTAATTGAGGGCATTTTTCTTTAGCAATTTTACTGGGCATAGCAGAACGCACCCCAAATTTTCTAGCTTCGTAACTTGCCGCCGAAACCACACCACGATGCCCACCTCCTACAGCTATTGGTTTCCCTTTGAGTTTTGGAAAATCGTGCTGCTCCACGGAGGCATAGAATGCATCCATATCTACATGTATGATTTTCCTTTTTGTGGAGTTAAACCAAATCATCTTCTCTTTTTAAAAAGAAATATGCTACTTTAAAAGCTAGCAACCTTAACTTATTCATAATATTTTGATTTCTTTAACAGAACAAAGGTAAATAGAAATTTTATATGATAGTTATATTATTTTGTTCTAATTTTATAGAATTACAAAAAAAAAATTAAAATAATTGAAGCTAAGCCTATACTTGCTTATTTTCATCAATTCAGTTATGGATTCGGCGGTTTATTGGTAATTTTTTACCAATCCTTTTACCAATTTTATCACATTAGGCATGGCTTTGTTGGCAGCTTCTAGCACCTCTTCGTGCGAAACTGTGAATGCAATTTCTGGTCCTCCTACATCCGTAATAATAGAAATTCCGAAGCAATCCATTCCCATATGTTTTGCCACAATTACTTCTGGCACGGTGCTCATTCCTACAGCATCGCCTCCTACCGCTCTTACCATACCATATTCTGCGGGAGTTTCAAATGTAGGACCTTGTAATGCTAAGTAAACGCCTTTATGAGTTTTAATTTCTAGATTTTTTGCAACTTCTTCGGCTACAGCAATCATTTTTCTGTTGTATGGTTCACTCATATCTACAAATCTAGGTCCCAACTCATCTATGTTTTTGCCACGAAGCGGGTGTTCTGGCATCATATTAATGTGGTCTTCTATAATCATAATATCAGCTACTCTAAATGCAGGATTTACACCTCCAGATGCATTAGAGACAATCAAATTCTGAATTCCCAAAAGTTTAAAAACTCTGAAAGGAAAAGTTACTGTTTGTATATCGTGACCTTCGTAGTAGTGAAACCTACCACTCATCATTAGTACTTTTTTGCCTTCTAAAATTCCATAAATTAATTTACCACCGTGTCCTGCAACTGTAGTTTGAGGGAAATTAGGAATATCGTGATATTCTAAGGTATGTATAGCTTCTACTTCGTTTTGTAATTTACCAAGCCCAGAACCTAAAACAATAGCAAAGTCTGGAACATCATGAATGATATTCTTAATGAATTCTGCGGTTTGTTTAATTTTTTCTAACATAATTTTCTATAATTTGGTTGAACTCATCTTTGCGATCTATCTCTACATTGATGGGCCAATAGTAGATTTTTTCTCTCATAAAGTCAAAATATTTTAAGCGAACAAAATCTTTTTCTGTAGTCAGAATAATTTTGTATTCACCTAATTTTTGATATTCTTTTTTGATGTTTTCTATATCTGCAATGGTAAAAGAATGATGGTCACCATATTTCAGGTGTTTAATTTTCTGTGTATATTTTTGTAATTCTTTTAAAATAAGACTAGGATTTGCAATTCCCGTTACCAAAAGAATGTCATAATAATTAAGATTTTGTACAGGAATTTGTTGGCGTTTATTCACCACATTTTCATCATAATTAATACTAGAAAAGAAAACTTTTTGGTAATGTCTAGGTTTAATTTTATTGATGTAAAATTGTTTTTTCTCCTCAGTTAGAATTTCCGGACATTTAGTTACTACGATTAAATCTGCACGTTTTGCCCCATTTCTAGATTCTCTAAGGTTACCAGCAGGTAAAAGAAAATCTTTAAAATATGGGTCGTTATAATCTGTCAATAAAATATTAAATCCAGGTTTTATTCTTCTGTGTTGATAGCTGTCATCTAACAGAAGAACATCCAAATCCATATCTTTTATAATTTTTCTAGCTCCGAAAACTCGGTCTTCACAGACACCAATTACAAATCTATTTCTGAAACGTTCAAACAACTGCATTGCTTCGTCACCTACCATTTTGTAAGTGCTGTCATAATTCACAATTCCATAGCCTTTGGTTTTTCTTCCGTAGCCTCTAGATAAAACTCCTGTTCTAAAATTTTTAGACAAAAAATCTGCCAAATACATCACCATTGGCGATTTTCCACTTCCGCCAACGGATAAATTCCCGACACCAATAATCGGAGTTTTAAATTTCGTAGAAGATAAAATTCCCCAATTGTACATTTTGTTTCTAACAGAGGTCACCAAATGATAAATCAAGGAAAAAGGGTAGAGATACCATCTTTTCATAGACTGCAAAATTACAATTTTTTTTAAGGATTTTACAATGCTATAACCTCTAACTTTTCAACAATTGTCTTTATAAATAGATTTTCTTTTGATAGCGCATCTTTTTCATATATTTGTACGTAGATACATACACCTATGATTTTATCAATGACAGGTTTTGGGAGAGCCGAAGGAATTTTTGAAGGAAAAAAAATTACGATAGAACTAAAATCTCTCAACAGTAAATCTTTTGATTTAAACATCAGAATTCCGCTTAGATATAAGGAAAAAGAATTTGAAGTAAGAAAATATTTAAATGATACCATTTTCAGAGGAAAGGTAGATTGCTATATTAATTGTGAGAATATAGAAGATGTAAATGATGTGAAAATCAATCAAGACATTGTAAAAGCATACATTAATCAGCTAAGAGAAATCTCGCCAAACGCCGAAGAATGGGAATACCTGAAAATGGCCATCAGAATGCCCGAAGCCATCAATGGAAAACCAGCAGAATTAAATGATGATGAATGGCAATTTCTACTAAGTTTGGTAAAAGAAGCAGTAGCAAAATTTGTAGATTTTAGAAAAACTGAAGGCGCTAATTTGCACGAAGAGCTTTCTAAAAATCTTAAAAATATTGAAGAAAATCTAAGTAAAGTAATTCCTTACGAAGAAGAAAGAATGGTTGCGGTGAAAGAACGTTATCAAAATACATTGAAGGAATTCGAAAACGTAGATGAAACCAGATTTTACCAAGAAATGGCTTATTATACAGAAAAATTAGACATTTCCGAAGAAAAAGTAAGGTTGGCTCAGCATCTCAAATATTATAATGAAGTGATGGAAAATGAAAGTCTGAATGGTAAAAAATTAGGTTTCATTTCTCAAGAAATAGGTAGAGAGATCAATACACTTGGTTCTAAAGCTAATCACCACGAAATCCAAAGATTGGTGGTAATGATGAAAGATGATTTAGAAAAAATTAAAGAACAAACGCTTAACGTATTATAGTTGATGCTTGTTTGTTGATAGGTTTTCATACAAAAATTTATCAAACAATTAGTTCCGTTGGAAAAATACATTGTTAAAAATGAAAAAAATATTTTCTGTTTTAATGTTAATTTTTGTTGGAGTTATATTTCGATTTTTCATCGGAATGTACACTAATCCTGAATTTCTAGGAAATCATTTATTTATAAAACATCGTCCTACATGGCATTGGCATTTTTATTCACCAATTGGTTTATCTGATATGACAATGAACGATTTAACGGATGAACAAAAAATTGAACAAAAATATTGGGATGAATTTGTAGTTGGGCAATTTATGATTGAATAAATTTAAAAAAGTTTCTTGAGAACGACACAATAAATGAAATATTCAATTAAAATATTATTTTTATTTTTTGCAATTTTTTTACAGGCACAAAATGTAGATAATCTTGCGAATATTCCTCCTGAACTTAAAGAAACTGAAATCAGAATCTACAAAGACAGAGGAATTACGAACAGTGGATTTGTTTTTAGAATTTACAAAGAAAATAATAATTGGAAATCAGAATTAATTCAATGGTTTTTGCCAAAAGAAATTAGCAAAGATGAATTTGAAAAAATTTCACCAAGAATAAGTTTATTAAAATCTCAAAAATCTCTAGAGGAAATTTTTGTTAATATTGAAGCAAGAAATATAAAATATCTCCCAAAAGAAGAAGTTTTTGAATATAAAAAGTCAAGAAATAAAGTTATTTTTGATGAAGCTTTTCAAGCATTTATTACAACAAAAACGGTGAATTCAGTTCTTGATGGAACTGGCTATTTAGTAAAATACAAATCAGGAAAACAAGTAAATGAATTTAATTACTCTAATCCTGAAACTTATTTGAAAACCTATCCAGAAATAGATGAGCTTAACTCTTTTGTAGATATTTTAAATGATATAAGAAAAGAATTTGATATAAATTTTTAAACAAAATAATTTTCAGTTTCATTTTTCCGTAGTTAAAACAAGGAACTTGAAACTCGAAACTCAAATAAAAATGAACAAAGTAATTATATTTTCGGCACCTTCAGGAAGTGGAAAAACTACCTTAGTAAAACACTGTTTACGGAGATTTCCACAATTGAAATTTTCTGTTTCGGCTACTACCAGAGCTTTGAGAGGTGAAGAAATTCATGGGAAAGATTATTTTTTCCTTTCGGTAGAAGAATTTAAAAAACTCATTTCAGAAGACGCTTTTGTAGAATACGAAGAAGTATATCACGACAAATTTTACGGAACTTTAAAATCCGAAGTAGAAAGAACTTGGAGCGAAGGAAAAGTGGTGATTTTTGATGTAGATGTGGTTGGCGGAGTAAATCTTAAAAAGATTTTTGGCGAAAAAGCACTTTCTATTTTCATTGCGCCACCTTCTATTGATGAATTGGAACGAAGATTGATATCTAGAGCTACCGATGATTTAGAAACCATCAAAACTAGAGTAGCAAAAGCCAAACACGAAATGACTTATGCTGAAGATTTTGATGAAATTGTAATAAATGATAATTTAGAAACTTCAAAAAAAGAAATCGAACGTTTGGTAGAGAAATTTATTAATAATTAAATTGCAAGTAGTAAATACTAAAAACCAAATACTAAATACTAAAAATGAAACACACATTAGATACTGCCATTTCAAATATGCCTGTAAAAGGTTTTTTAGATTTAAAAGAATTTCAAATTCCGCAAGGTGAAGATTTGGTGAAAGCCATTTTAGAACTTAAAAAAGAAAAAAATGCAGTGATTTTAGCGCATTATTATCAACCTGCAGAAATTCAAGATATTGCAGATTACCTCGGAGATTCTCTTCAATTGGCGAGAGCTGCCAAAGATACTGATGCAGATATGATTGCGTTTTGTGGCGTTCATTTTATGGCAGAAGCTGCAAAAATTCTTAACCCAACTAAAAAAGTAGTTTTACCAGATTTATTGGCGGGTTGTAGTTTAGCAGATGGTTGTAGCGGAGAAGGTTTACGCAAAATGCGCGAAAAACATCCCAATGCTTTAATCGCTACTTACATCAATTGTAATGCAGAAACTAAAGCAGAATCAGACATCATTGTTACCAGTTCTAATGCGGAAACCATCATTAATGCATTGCCAGAAGATAGACCGATAATTTTCGCACCAGATAAAAATTTAGGAAGATATTTAGAGAAAAAAACAGGTAGAAATATGATTCTTTGGAACGGAAGCTGTATCGTTCACGAAGCGTTTTCTATGGAAAGAATTGCCAAACAATTGGCAGAAAATCCTGATGCTAAATTGATTGCACATCCAGAATCTGAAACGGCGGTGTTAGATTTGGCTCATTTTATTGGTTCTACTTCTGCGTTGTTAGATTTTGTTCAAAAAGATGATTGTCAGAAATTTATCGTAGCTACAGAAGAAGGAATTCTCCACGAAATGAAAAAACGAGCTCCTAAAAAAGAACTTATTCCTGCTTTGGTGTATGATGAAAGTTGCAACTGTTCAGAATGTTTCTTTATGAAAAGAAATACTTTAGAAAAGTTATATTTATGTATGAAATACGAACTTCCAGAAATCACAATGGACGAAGAACTTCGCTTAAAAGCTCTGAAACCAATTGAAGCAATGTTAGAATTGAGTAAAACAATCAAATAATTTTTAAAATTAAAATAATAGAACGTTCAGAAAATCTCTGAACGTTTTTTTAATTACATTTTTTCAATTGTTTACAATTAATTAACACGATTTTTCGCAAAAAATTTTTCGTTTTTAAATTAAATTCCTACCTTTGTCTTGTAAAAGATGGAATACTCTCAAAACATACCTGTTTTTTTAACTTCTGAAATCAATTTTTCAGGAGCATCTTATTGCATTATTTCTACAATTACTACAACTACAATTATTACCCCGTAATTGGGGTTCATTATTACATATCAACATTCGCAATGTTGCTCTTGGATTAAGAGCGAGAAAAATCAGTTATTTAATATTTCCTTAAAAAAATAAATTATGAAAGTCCTAAAATTTGGAGGAACTTCTGTGGCAAACGCCCAAAACATACTTTTAGTAGAAAAAATTGTTAAAAAAGAATCGTCAGAAAATAGAGTAGTGGTGGTAGTTTCCGCTTTGTCTGGCGTTACCGATGGTTTAATTTCTGCCGCAGAATCTGCTTCTGCCAAAAACGAAAATTATTCTGAAACGATTAAAGCTCTTGAAGAAAAACACCTAGAATTTGTAAAAAATTTATTGCCAATCACAGAACAAAGTTCTTGGTTGAGCTTTGTGAAAAAGAACTTCAATGATATTGAAGATATTTGCAACGGAATTTACGTTTTAGGTGAATTTACGCCAAGAATTAAAGATAAAATTACTGCTTACGGAGAATTTTTATCCTCGAATATTATCGCTGCGAAGCTAAAATCAGACGGTTTAGATTGCACGTGGTTAGATTCTAGAAATTATATAAAAACCAATAGCAATTTTACAGATGCAAAGGTTAATTTTGAACTAACCAATGCAACTCTTCAATCATATTTTAAGGAAAATAAACAACAGGTAACACTTGCACCAGGCTTTATTGCTTCGGATGTTGATGGTCATATCACTACTTTGGGACGTGGTGGTTCAGATTATACGGCTTCTATTATTGCAGCAGCGGTAAAAGCTAAAGAATTACAAATCTGGACAGATGTTTCAGGAATGATGACGGCTGATCCTAGATTGGTTTCTAATGCCAAAATTATTCACAAAATTTCTTACCAAGAAGCGATGGAATTGTCGCATTTTGGTGCAAAAGTGATTTATCCGCCAACTATTCAACCAGTGATGGATAAAAATATAGATTTATGGATTAAAAATACTTTTGCTGCAGATGACTTTGGTACTTTAATTTCTCATAATAAAACTGAAAACGATAGTAACGTAGCAGTTGGGATTTCAAACTTAAGTAAAGTAGCACTTCTTACTTTAGAAGGCAGCGGAATGATTGGTATTCCTGGCGTTTCTGCGAAATTATTTCAATGTTTGAGCCAAGAAAAAATCAATGTAATTTTGATTACTCAGAGTTCTTCAGAGCATTCTATCACCGTTGCCATCAACGAAAGTGATGTAGAAAAAGCGCAAAAAGCGTTGAATTATGCTTTCGAAGATGATTTAAAATTACACAAAATTGATCCTGTTAAAGTGGAAAAATCTTTAGCAATAATCGCTTTAGTAGGAGAGAATATGAAGAGCAGAAGTGGTGTAAGTGCTAAACTTTTCGGTGGTTTAGGAAATAATGGCGTGAATGTGAGAGCTATTGCACAAGGTTCTTCGGAGAAAAACATTAGTGTGGTAATTTCTGATAAAGATGTGAAGAAAGCAGTAAACGTGCTTCACGAAGAATTTTTTGAATCTGAAATCAAACAAGTTCATCTTTATATTTGCGGCGTTGGAAATGTAGGTTCTAAACTCATCCAACAAATTTATTCTCAAAATAAATATTTGAACGAAAATCTTTTGATGAATCTTAGAGTTGCAGGTTTAACGAACAGTACCAAAATGGTTTTCAATGATCAAGGCATTCAAGAAGAGGAATTTAAAGACGCTTTACACAATGGCGAACCTTCTACTCCGCATAAATTTGCAGAAGAAATTATCAATAGAAACCTTAGAAATTCAGTATTTGTAGATGTTACAGCCAATGCAAAAGTGGTAGATATTTACGAGGATTTATTGAAAAAAAGTGTGAGTGTGGTGGCGTGTAATAAAATTGCAGCAGCTTCAGACTTTGAAAATTATAAAAAACTGAAAAATTTAGCCAAGAATCATAGCAGCAAATTTTTCTTTGAAACCAATGTTGGTGCAGGTTTGCCAATCATCGGGACGATTAATGATTTGATTAGAAGTGGTGATAAAATTACTTCGATTCAAGCGGTTTTAAGTGGAACGTTGAATTTCGTTTTCAATAATTATGACGGAAGCAGAACGTTCTCTGAAGTAGTAAGACAAGCTCAGAAAGAAGGTTTTACAGAACCAGATCCAAGATTAGATTTGGCAGGAACAGACGTAGCGCGTAAAATTTTAATTTTAGCACGTGAAGCTGGTTATCAATTACAATTTGACGAAATAGAAAATGAAGCTTTCTTGCCTGCAAAATGTATGGAAGGAAGTGTGGAAGATTTCTACCAATCAATGACGGAATACGAAGAGCATTTCAGAAAATTATTAGAAGAAGCAAAAGCAGAAGGTAAAATCTTGAAATACGTTGCTGATTTCAAAGATGGAAAAGCGAAAGTTGGATTGCAAAAAATATCTCCAGAAAGCGATTTGTATCACTTATATGGAAAAGATAATATTGTGATTTTCAAAACATTAAGATATTCTGAGCAACCATTAGTGGTAAAAGGAGCAGGAGCAGGAGCGGAAGTTACTGCAAGTGGAGTTTTTGCTGATATTGTGCGTTCAGTATAAATTTTATTCAACCGCAAAAGAAACAAAAGATTTGTAATATTTTTAAGTTGTTCAAAAGAAAAAAAAGAATTTTACTTTTCTTTTTTGTGCTTTTGTAAATCTTCTTTCCAATCATTTCTTTTGTGTCTTTTGTGGTTAAAATAAATTATTTTCAAAAATTAAAAATATAAGCCAATCTAAAAGGAGTGTGAGAAGTCTCTCTCCTTTGGAAAGGGATTTAGGGAGAGGATTATGAAAAATATAAAATTACAAGTTCCGGGAACGGTTGCCAATTTGGTTTGCGGGTTTGATATTCTCGGAATGGCGCTCAATGAACCGTTTGATGAAATGGAATTCAAATTGTTGGACGAAAGAAAAATCATCATTCACCACGAAGATGAATTTCATTTGCCAACCGAACCAGAAAAAAATGTAGCTGGAGTGGTTTTGCTCAAAATTTTAGAAAAATTAGAAAATCAAAATATCGGTTTTGAAGTTACCATCAACAAAAAAATAAAACCAGGAAGCGGTTTAGGTTCTAGCGCAGCAAGTGCAGCTGGTGCAGCTTTCGGAGCTAATGAATTGTTGGGAGCAGTTTTTTCTAAAGAAGAGTTGGTGCATTTTGCGATGTTTGGCGAAGAATTAGCGTCTGGTTCTAGACACGCAGACAATATTGCGCCTTGTCTTTTCGGTGGAATTACCTTGGTGAAATCTTCTGAACCAATGGATATTATTCCGCTTTCTTCACCAGATTTGTATGTTTCGGCGGTACATCCTCAGGTTGAGGTAAAAACTTCTGATGCTAGACAAATTCTCAAAAAAAATATCCAAATGAAAGATGCGGTAAAACAATGGGGAAATGTAGCAGGTTTGGTTGCGGGAATTTTAAAAAATGATAATCAATTAATTTCTAGGAGTTTAGAAGACGTTTTGGTAGAGCCGGTTCGCAGTATTTTGATTCCAAAGTTTGATGAGGTAAAAAAACAGAGTTTAACTTTAGGAGCTTTAGGTGGAGGGATTTCGGGTTCTGGGCCTTCGATTTTTATGTTGAGCGAAACCAAAGAAATTGCTGAAAAAGTGGCGGAAAATATGCAAAAAATATACAACGAAATCGGTATTGAAAACTATGTTTACGTTTCTAAAATTAATGATCAAGGGATAAAATTGGTTGAAAGTTGATGGCTTGATAGAAGTCGCGGAGCGACGAGCGATATTTTAAAATTAGAATTTATTCTAATAATAATGAAAAAAAAAGATAATAATGAATTTTTACAATTTAAAACATAAAGAAGAGCAGCTTAGCTTCAAAGAAGCAACGATAAAAGGACAAGGGAAAGATAAAGGTTTGTTTTTTCCAGAAGATATTTCAAAATTTAGTCCAGAATTTTTGCAAAATTTAACTCAACTTTCAGACGAGGAAATTGCGTATCAAGTAATGAAGGATTTCGCGGGAGACGAAATTCCAGAAGCTGAACTTAGAAAAATAGTTGCCGAAACTATCGCTTTTGAAATTCCTTTAAAAAAAGTGACAGAAAACATTTCGGTTTTAGAACTTTTTCACGGGCCGACTTTGGCTTTTAAAGATGTTGGCGCAAGATTTATGAGCCGTTGTCTCGGCTATTTTCTGAAAAATGAAACTAGAAAAGTAACGGTTTTGGTAGCCACTTCTGGCGATACTGGTGGCGCTGTTGCCAATGGTTTTTACGATGTTGACGGAATTGAAGTGGTGATTTTGTATCCCAAAAATAGAGTGAGCCCAGTTCAGGAAAAACAACTGACTGCACTCGGAAAAAATATTCACGCTTTGGAAGTAAATGGCAGTTTTGATGATTGTCAGGCACTTGTAAAACAAGCGTTTTCAGATGAAAGTTTGAACGAAAAATTGCTTCTCACTTCGGCAAATTCCATAAATGTAGCACGTTGGTTGCCACAGCAGATTTATTATGTTTTGGCGTTGAAACAATGGTTGAAAACGAATGCTGAAAATCCTATAATTTGTGTTCCGAGTGGAAATTTTGGAAATATTTGTGCTGGAATTTTGGCACATCATCGTGGTTTGCCAGTGGAACATTTTATTGCGGCGTGTAATGTAAATGATGTGGTTCCCGAATATTTGAGAACTCAAAAATTGGAAGCAAAAGAAACCGTTGCTACCATTTCAAATGCGATGGATGTGGGTGATCCGAGTAATTTTGTGCGAATTTTAGAATTGTTTGACCAAGAATTTAATCAAGTTAAAAACAAACTTTCGGGTTATACGATTGATGATGAAGAAACCTTGAAAACCATCGAAAGAGTTGAAAAAGATTACGATTATGTTTTAGATCCTCACGGTGCTGTGGCGTTTGTAGCTTTAGAAAAATATTTAGCTGAAAACGGAGGAAAAGGTTTTTTCTTAGAAACAGCGCATCCTGTAAAATTTCCAGATTCTGTAGAAAAAGCAACAGGAAAATCGGTAGAAATTCCGAAATCTTTGGAAGAATTAATGAAACAGGAAAAATTTACGACAGAAATTAATCCCAACTATGAAGAGTTGAAAGGTTTTTTGATAGGGAAATGATATATTTGAAGCGTAATTAAATTTTCTAGTTGAATATGTCTAAATTAAAAAACATAAGGGAATCACAAAATTTAACACAAGAAGAATTATCCGTAAAATCAGGAGTTTCGGTTAGGACGATACAGCGTATTGAAGCAGGACAAGAACCGAAAGGTTATACCTTAAGAGTTTTGGCACAAACATTAGAAATCTCTGAAAAAGAATTACAAAATACTTCTTCGGAAACGGAAGTTGAGCAATCAATAGTTCATCAACCGAACAATGAAAAAACTGAAGAACTTGATTTTTCTAAAGTAAAATTCATCAATCTTTCATCTTTGCCTTTCGTTTTTTTACCTTTGATAAATATTGTGGTTCCTGTTATTTTAATGTATGTTTTGAAAATGAAACATCCCATCATCAAACAAATTATTTCAGTCCAAATTTTATGGACTATCATAGCTCCAATTGTTTTTATGATAGGGATATTTTTAAAATTGGGAAGACAATTTACTTTAGCTTTGATTGTAGTGATTATCCTGTCAAACATATTCATTATTATTAGAAATGCTATGGAAATAGATAGAAATAAAAAATTACGTTATCGTCTGAATTTTAGCTTTTTATAAATTTTGTCGGTGCTTTGTCGGGTTTTTGTCGGGACAGATTCTAAGTAAGAATATAGATTTTTTTCACCTTTGTCTAAGTTTAAATTTTACGAACAATGACAACAAAAATCATTCTAACTTTTACATTCTTTATTCTCAATTTTTATAATAAAGTTACCGCTCAAACCAGTAAAGATTCTGCGCTTTACCAAACCATTCTTAAACAAGATAGTTTACTTTTTAATGTAGGATTTAATACTTGTGATGTTTCTCAATTCCAAAAATTATTAAGTGAAAATTTGAAATTTTACCACGATAAAGATGGTGTTTCAGATAAAAACAAATTTCTTTTTGATATAAAAAATGGACTTTGCAAAAATCCTGATATCAGACAAGTAAAAAGATTTCTAATTAAAGGCACTACACAAATTTTTCCACTTTATAAAAATGGAATTTTATACGGAGCTATTCAAAATGGTGAACATACCTTTGCAGAAAACGTTGAAAATTCTTCAGGAATTGCAAAATTTACTCATGTTTGGCAATTAGAAAATGGAGAATGGAAACTGGCTACTTCTTTAAGTTTTGACCATCAACCTTATCAAAATACAGCAAAGCAAAGTTCTATTTTTGATAATGAAGCAGAGATTAAAAATTGGTTAAAAGAAAACAAGGTTCCAGCGTTAGGACTTGGAATCATTGAAAATGGTAAACTTCAGGATGTGAAGGTTTTTGGTGAAATTTCTGAAGGAAATACGGCGCCTTACAATACTATTTTTAATGTAGCATCTCTCACAAAGCCTGTTACTGCAATAGTGGCACTTAAATTAATTAGCCAAGGAAAATGGAATCTAGATGAATCTTTGGATAAATATTGGGTTGATCCTGATATTGCAGATAATTCTTGGCATAAAAAAATAACCACAAGATTGGTTCTTAGCCATCAAACAGGATTTCCTAATTGGAGAGGAAATAATAAAAATGGAAAATTAAATTTTGATTTTGAACCTGGAACAAAATATCAATATTCTGGCGAAGGATTAGAATATTTGAGAAAAGCATTGGAAAAAAAATTCAAAAAATCATTGCAAGAATTAGCAGCCGAACTCGTTTTTCAACCTCTAAAAATGGATGATACCAGTTATGTTTGGAGAGAAAAAGTTGATTCAAAAAGAGTAGCGATTGGTTATAATAGCGAAGGAAAACCATATAGTTTTTTTAAAAAAACAACCCCGAATGCTGCAGATGATTTATTAACAACCGTAGAAGATTATGGAAAATTTTTGGTGAGTGTATTAAATAAAGAAGGTCTGTCAAATGAAGTTTTTAATGAAATGATTACCAATCAGGTAGAGTCTTCAAGAGGTAAACATTTTGGGCTAGGATTCGAAATTTACAATTTGGGAAATGGAGATTTTGCTTTATCTCACGGTGGTTCAGATGAAGGCGTAAGAACATTGGTGTTTATTTTTCCTAAGACTAAAAAAGGTCTTCTTATTTTTACCAATTCTGATTCTGGTGGGAATCTTTATGAAAAGATTGTAAAACATTATTTAGGAGAAAACGGACAAAAAATTATAGATATTGAAACGAAATAATTTTTTTTGAAATAGTTGAAATGATTCACTAAATTTGGAAAAATTTAATCTAAATTTTTAAACAAAATTTCAATATTAACTAAATGTCCTCAAAAATCAAACTAGAAAACATAAAAATCTATGCTTTCCATGGTGTTTTACCTGAAGAAAAAATCTTGGGAACTTATTATATTTTAAATCTTATCATTAAAGCAGACATTTGGAAAGCTGCTGAAACAGATGATTTAAGAGATACCATCAATTATGCCGAAATCAATAATATTATTCACGAAGAAATGAAAATTCCTTCGGAATTATTAGAACACGTTGCTGGTAGAATTATTGAAAAAGTTTATGAAAAGTTTCCAAAAATTACATCAATTAAAATAAAAATAACCAAAACCAAACCTCCAATGCAAGGCGAAATGGACGGTGTAAGTATTGTGTTGAAGAAAAAAATTAAAAAATAACTTTTAAAATTTTTAAAAATCTAAAAAATCCCTATATTTGCAAACCAAAACAAATGGTGCTTTGGCCGAGCGGCTAGGCAGTGGTCTGCAACACCATCTACAGCGGTTCGAATCCGCTAGGCACCTCAATGTTAACCCCTAATTCATTAATGTACAATGTTTTAGGGGTTTTTGTTTTTCATGTGTGTCAATATTTGTGTCAACATTCTGATGATTACTTTTTAATACGCGCGTTGTGACTTCCCAATTATCTTTTTTCTGCAAAATATCTCGCGCGCGCGTGCGCGTATTGTTTTACTTTTATTAGAATAATTCTAAATAGTAGATTTTGTAAAACATTTGTAATTAAAAAACCATTTACATTTTTGTAAATGGGTAATGTATTTTTTTTGATAATAAGTTATTTTCTAATTCAGAATTTTAGTTCTAGAAGTCTGGTAATAAATATTTCTATTTCATCCATTTTGTCCATTAATTCAAAATCAAATTCACTTGCTAAATATTTATACATAAAATAATTTTTAAATAGCTCGTCCACCTCATCAATTTGTGTCAGGCTAGAAGTGCATATAAATTGAGGTAGTTTGTATGGGGCACATTGTAGTTTTTCGCAAATCTGTAAAATAGACTGTTCACAAAAGTAATAAAAGTCATATTCTGTGACTTTAAAACTTTCTTTCTTGTTTAGTATAATTCTAAAATTATTCATTTTTTTTTATTTTGTTGTTATTAAAAATTGAATTGTAATTGTTCTTTACAGTAATTTCTTTTTTCAAATTTTTTTTGATTGTGAATTTTGTTTGTTTTGGCATTTCTGATATTGTGAGCTAGATAATATATTTGTGTGTTTATGTCTGCATGACGTTTTTCATAGTTTAAATATTTTTTAGTTAATAAATTGTATTTTTCAGGCTCGTTTTTTTTGTAGTATTTCAGACCTGAATAACATAAAAATTTACTCCCTTTTTTCTGCATCGAAATATCTAATTCAGTAACCAAACAAACCCTATTATTTTGATGAGGTGGTGCAGATTCCAAGTTTATCCTATTTTTAGGAATGTTTTGAAAATCGTCTTTTCCTTTGTTTATCAGTGTTCTCTGTGTGGAATTTGCACCACTTTGCAAATTAAAAAGTTTGTCAATAATTTGCAGTTTGATGAGGTTGTGCAGATTGTTTTTTATACCTAAAATTGAGTGATATTTTTCTTTATATCTGCCAAACTTATTTCTGTATTTTGGTTGTATCATTTCTTTCCAAAAATCAAAGGTTTTTGCATCTGTGATAAACTTAACCTCATCATCTTTTAAACCTTTCAAATCAGGTGTTAAATTTGCTATTAATACATTTTCCCATTCATCTAATAAAGTTTGTCCTAATCGTCCGTATGTTTCCAATTTCAGTAAATCAGTTGCGGTTTGTATGCCGTAATTTTTCACGTTTTTGGATTGTTTGGTTTTAACCTCAAATCTGAAAGTATTTATATCAATTCCATATTCGGGAATATTTGAAAATTGTAAACCTTTGGCGTATGCCTTTATCAATTTGTAGCTCGTTGCATTGGTTTTTTTGAAGTATGGGAAGTCTCCAGCTTTGAAAGGAGTTTTTTTATAGAAATACAAACCATTGATGAGGTTATTAATGTCAGTTCGGGGAATAATATTTAAACCAAATTCAAGATTAACTACTTTTAAGGCGTTCAGTTCGTTCGACTTTAAACCTAAGTAAATTAAAATGTCTAATACCACATTAATGCAATTTTCAGGCGTGAAATCGTTCCCATTGTGTCTGTATTGGTTAAAATGATAATGCGGACTGATATTTATTTCCAAATGACCGAAACCAATAACTTTTCCAGCTTCTACTGATTTGCGAAAATCTAAACTTAGTTTAATTCCAAAATCTTTATGTTTAACAGAATAATAATAATTGTTTTTTGGTCTGCAAACGATAAAATCACGGTGCAAACTCAATTTGTTTATGATTTGTAAATCTGTTGTTAAAAACTTTATATTGTCCAGCATTTTCCTATCTTTGTACTATTGTAATGGTTGCCACTGTTACATATTTGAACAATTAGGGGACGGTTTAACCGTTCCTTTTTTTATTCAAGTCGTCTTGCATTCTATGGATTATTTCTTTTACTATGCGTGTGCGGTCGGTTGCATTGTACGGATAGAATTGTGAGCAAATACGGATGTAAATAACTTCCCGATCTTCGGGAATATAGGCGACAAATAAAGATTTTTTTTCTTTTATCGGTAAATCTGCATAGTAGAATCCTGGTGTTTCTGTTGGGCGAAGTCCTGTAAAAGTACATTTGCTCCAGTTGTTTTTATTTCGAATCTTTAAAAGATTGTCCGCTCCAGTAGTAGAATTGTAACCGTTGTTTTTCTCGGTTCTAATTATTTCGGAAAATGCTATCTTTTCGTATTTGCAAAGTTGGTATTGCCTAAATGTCTTTTTAACCTCGTCTAGTTTATAAAACATTCCGTAGTGGTCTGGTGTGTAAGTGGTTGCCGTTTTCATTATTAACTTAATTTGTTTTGGTTAATAATCTGCTCTACTTCACTGCGTTTGAAATAAACACGGTTCTGCATTCCGTAACTAGGAATCACTTTTTCCTTTCTCCATCTGTGAAGTGTGGAAAGGTCAATTTTTAAAAGTTTACAGACTTCGGAACGCGTGAGATATTCCGTTGGTTGTTTTGGTTGGAACTGTGCGGAAAGTTGCGCCTTTAGTTCAGGTATCAAAGAATTTTTAATTTCTGTGATGAGGTCGTTCGGATTTGTTCCGATAAATTGGATTGTGCTCATAATTTCTTTTTTGAAATATTATGAGACAAAGGAACATTTGGAAAAAATTTGGAAAAAATAAAATTTTCCAAACACTGTGTTAATAGGTTGTTTTAAATAAAAAAACGCCTTTTTTGATGTTCTATTTTGTTATTCTGATTGTGGACTTATTCCGAATTGTTTTAGAATTAAATCTAAGTCGGTCTCATCTTGTTTGTTTTGTATAGCGTATTTTGAATTGGTTTTACTTAAATGTGGATTGATTGAGGTTTGTTTTAATGGTTCTTTTGAAAGTAAATCTATGAAACCTGCAATTTGATTATTTGTGATTTTAGGATTCTTTGCTCGTAAATAATCAATAATTCCCGAACGAATTAATAAACCGATTTTTTGAACTTGTTTTACGTTTAAAGATTCAATATTTTTTTCAGTATAATTATCTCGAGTATTTTGAGACTTTAAACTTTCATAAAATTTCAATTCATCAATATCAATACTAACTTTTAACTCAGACAAAAAACTATCAAAATATTCTAAAAATGGCGTTTTGCTCAAATCTATACCTAGGCTAGAAAGATGTTGTCTGTAATAACCGATTTTATTAATGCAGAACTTTTTTAAATAAATAGCATCTGTAATTTTGTCGTTGATAGTAAAGGATTCTATTGATAGAATTGTGTATTTGAGAGATTCAAATATTTCTCTAATAGAACATTCGAGCGAATAAATATTATTTATTCTCGCTGATAGATAAGAATCTAAATTTCTTTTTTCTTTGTTTATCTTTGGTTGTTTATATTCTTCCAACTCTTTAAAAAGTGAAGTAATGTATCTTATAACCAATTTAAATTTTTTGAGAAAACTTTTTATAGCAAGAAATAATTCATCATTATGGTCTTTATTATTTTCTTGTTGTATCTGTTCAAAAAAATCTTCATTTAATTTACCCCAAGTAAGTGGTTGAAAAAAATAAAAATTTATAGCATTGCTATATTTTTCAGTAATATTCATATTTCGAACTGTTTTATAATTGCTTGCCTTTAAATTAATTTCTTTGAAACATACTTTGAGGAAACATAAAAATATTTTCTAACCAACGAATATAAACCTGTTTTTGTGTGCTGATGGGTTGATTTGCAAGGTCTGAAAATGAACGATTCCACATTTTCAAATATCCGATCAAAAAAGGAATGTCTGTATTGATAATAATTTCAAAATCTATATCATTCATTTGTTTTATTTCTCGCTCAATTCTGTTAAACTCTTTTCCGTATTCTAATGATGTAAGTTTTCGATGTAAGATAGGTGTAACTTTTTCCATAATTAAGATATTTTCTGTTCAGATAATTTTTTAAAAGTTTTAGCTGTTTGCATTGCCCAATCGTCTGCGGTTTTGCCTATGTAATTGAGGAACATAGATTCTGTTTTATGTCCTGTAATTGCCATTAGTTGTGGTGTAGTAAACATTTTATTTCCATAAAAATTAGTTGCAAACGAACGTCTGCAAATGTGTGAAGATACTAGATAGCATTTTTCAATTTCTACTATTTCATTTTTCTTTTTTTGTTCATTATACACTTTACCTTTTACTATTTCGTGAATCCCAGCCAGTTCACAAACTTTTTTTAAATACTTATTAAACAAAACCATATTTGAATCGTGGTTTTGGGCAAATCTAGGCGGAAAATCTCCATCATATTTTTTTAGTATTGTTTCTACCTCATCGTGTATAGGGATTACTACTTTTTCGCCGGTTTTTTGTTGTTTAATCTCTATGAATCGGAATGAGTTTCCCTCGCTGTCTGTTTTGGTGTATATCATTTTATTGGTCATTCGTAGCAAATCACTTGCACGCTGTCCCAAATAGCACCCTATTATTAACCAATCTTTTGCAATGTTCCAATCTTTGTTAATGGTTTGTATTTCTTTTATTTTTTGTAGCTCTGCAAATGATAAAAATACTTTGTATTCTGTGTTGGTCGTACCAGTGCTGAAACCTCTTATTTGATGATGTATTTGTTTTCCATTTGTTTCTGCATCAAAAATTACTGTTTTTAAATTTTTAACAAACCTTACGGCAGTAGTTTCCATCATATCACAATCTACTATTAAGAAGTTCTTGAAATCAATAAGAGTTTTTGCGTTAATATCTCTAATTACAAATACTTTCTTTTTTTTCTTTTCGTATTGTTTGAAACGGTCTTGTAAATTTTTTAATTTTCTAATTGTACAAACTGTATATCCCGAAATACTTTCTTTAAATTCAATAAAATTTTTAAGATATACTAAAAATACGTTGTCATTTTCTTTTATATCAATTCTATTGAAATGATTTTTTATTTTGTTTTTTAGCCAAGTGTTATCAAATAAAACTCCTTTTGCAAAGTCATTACTGTATTCATTTAAAATGTAATTAGATAATTCTCTTAATGTTCTAGAGATGTTTTTGTTTTCAGGATTGTTTTGTTTGGGGAATTTTGTATCTGTACTCCAATCATTAGAATTTATTATTAATTCGGTAGAAGTACGAAGTTTTATATCTCTTGAAATAGATATTTGAATCTGTATTCTAGAGTTTGCGGTTTTGTTTCGCAAAAAATAACTTACGGTTGCCATATTTTGAATTTTGAACAATCCAAAGATAATTATTTTTTTTAAAGTGTGTCAACATGTGTGTCAACATTTTTGCAATATTATGAAATATAATGAAATTTAATACTTGATAATATATTTGTAAATCATTTGTTTATAGGTGTTTTAATGTATTTTGTTAAAGTATGAGTATGTATTTGTTGGGTACGCTAGGCACCTAATAAATCCTGAAATTTTAAAATTTCAGGATTTTTTTATTTATCTTTATCCTAATGTTATATATTTTATTTACAATTATAGTCCTAATTCCTGTTTTGGCAGGGTTTGGCGAAATTTTTCAAAAAATTTTTGGCGAAATTTGGTCAGGAATTTCTGCAAAATTATTTTCAGGGATGTTCTTTTTGGGGATGATTTGGCAAATGTTAGCATTTTTTGTTCCGCTCAATATTTGGGTAGAAAGTGTGAGTTTGGTGATAGGATTTTTAGCGTTTTTCTACTTTAAATCTTACGAAAATTTCTCAACATTTAGTAAAAGTGAGATTCTAAAACTATCTTTTTTAATTTTAATTACAATATTTTCAGGGAGTTATTATCCTTTTATTTTAGATCATTTTGGGTATTATGTTCCAAGTGTTGGTTGGCTTTCAGAATTTGGTTTAAGTAAGGGATTGGCAAATCTCAATTTAATTTATGCACAAATGTCGGTTTGGCATATTTTTCAGGCTGGCTTTTCGCATTTTTCTGATACGTTTTTAAGAATAAATGTGGTTTTTCTTATTACATTTCTCCTATATATTTTTGAAAAAAAAATGTGGAGCTTACTCTTTATTTCGCCCGTTTTTTTACTTTTTATTCAATCTCCAAGCCCAGATTTACCTGCTATTGTTCTATCTCTGATTGTTTTAAATGAAATCATCAAAGGAAATACAAACTTCAAATTGCTTTTTGCTTTTTCGGTGTTTGTTTTTACCATAAAACCGACGATGATTTGGCTACCGATTTTTGTTTTTTTGTATTTTTTCAAAAAAGAAAATTTCAAATTTCTTTGGCTCGGTGTTTTATTGGGGGTGATTTACGTTTTTAAAAATATTTGGTTGTTTGGATATCCATTTTTCCCAGTTCAGATTGGTGGTTTTGGAGTGTCTTGGCTGCCCAATTCAGAAACTCTACGGTATTCTTCGGAAGTTGCCATCACCAAAACCTATGACCTGCAATATTCTATTTCAGAAATTCAAAAATTTACGACTTGGGATTACATTCATCATTGGTTTACATTACATTCTTACAAAAAATACATCCATTTTGCGTTGATATTTTCTTTGATCTTTTTCGGGATTTTCGCCTTTAAAAAGAAAGATAAATTAACTGCTATTTTATTCATTTCTATAGTGTTAAAAAGTGTTTTAGTTCTTTTGTTTTCAGCGCAATATAGGTTTTTTCTTGAGGTATTTTTTGTGATTTTTATACTGGTTTTTCATTCAAAAATTAAAGAAAAATTAGGATTGTTGAGTTTCAGTTTTGGAGCTTTGGTTATTTTATTTTTAATGAGTTTTCCTAAAATTTTACAATCTCAAATTCCTACTTTTAAACTAGGGTATTTTATGGAAGGTTTTACTAAAAATCAGTTTTTAAAACCAGCTTATTTTGCCTTAAATTCTTACCAAACCTTCAAAATCGGTAATTTGGAATTCAATGTTCCGAACTATGATTTATGTTTTGATACACCTCAACCTGCGCTTTCGCCAGATGCTGTGAAAAAATATTTCGAAGCTGGTATTTTCCCTCAAAAAATATCTGAAAATCTAAAAGATGGTTTTGTTTGGAGGAAACTTTCGGAAAAAGAAAAAAAAGAGTTGAAAAAAATTATTTCAAAATTCTGATACAAGTTATGTAATTCGAGTTATATGTTTGCAAAAATTTCATAACTCACAACCCGCAACTCGAACCTTTTCCTTAACTTTGCTTCTATGAATAATTTAGGAAATTTTCTCACGCTTTCTACCTTTGGCGAAAGTCACGGAATTGCATATGGCGGAATTATCACCAATTTTCCAGCCGGAATTGAAATTAATTTTGAAGAAGTTCAACATCAGTTAGACCGCAGAAAACCTGGTCAATCAGCAATTGTTACTCAACGAAAAGAGAGTGATACGGTACAATTTCTTTCAGGTACTTTCGAAGGAAAATCTACAGGTACACCTATTGGTTTTGTCATCTACAACGAAAACCAAAAATCTAAAGATTACGACCATATTAAAGATAATTACAGACCGTCTCACGCAGATTTTACCTACGACCAAAAATTTGGAATTCGTGACCACAGAGGTGGTGGGAAATCTTCGGCGCGTGAAACTATCAATTGGGTTGCAGCAGGAGCTTTGGCGAAACATATTTTACCCCAAAATGTAGAAATTTCTGCGTATGTTTCTTCGGTAGGAGAGATTTTCTGCGAAAAACCTTACCAAGATTTAGATTTTTCTAAAATTGATGATAATGATGTGCGTTGTCCAGATGCAGAAACTGCCGAAAAAATGATTGCCAAAATCAAAGAAATTAAGAAAGAAGGAAACACCATCGGCGGAACCATTACTTGTGTCATCAAGAATTTACCAATAGGAATTGGCGAACCTATTTTCCTAAAATTACAAGCAGAATTAGGAAAAGCTATGATGAACATCAACGCGGCAAAAGGTTTTGAATACGGAAGTGGTTTTTGTGGCGCAAAAATGACGGGCAAGGAACATAACGATCTTTTCAACGAAGATTTTACGACCAAAACCAATCTTTCTGGAGGAATTCAAGGCGGAATTTCAAACGGAATGGATATTTATTTCAGAGTAGCTTTTAAACCAATTGCGACACTTTTAAGACCTCAAGAAAGTTTTGATAAAAACGGAAATCCAATTATTGTAGAAGGAAAAGGAAGACACGATCCTTGCGTTTTACCAAGAGCAGTTCCTGTAGTGGAAAATTTGGCAGCTTTTGTTCTCGCGGACTTGTTTTTGATGAATAAAATTAGAAAATTTTAAAATCAAAAATTATGCAAAAATATTGGCAAAATTCCATCACATTTGATGAATACATAAAAGAAACAGAACGAAGAATTGCGGTTCAAAATCCTGAAGACGAGCATAATGAATATTACGAACTCGGGCTTCAAAGAATGAATAGAACCCTGAAAACCTTCAAAATAGACGAAGAACAATTAAATGTTTTAAAATCTAAAAATTTCAAAGGAAAAATTCTCATCATTTCAGAACCTTGGTGCGGAGATGCAAGTGCTACTGTTCCTGCGGTTTCTAAATTTTTTGAAGCAGCGAATATTGAAGTCAAGATTTTCCTAAAAGATTCTGATACTTCTTTGATTGAACAATTCTTAACCAACGGAACGCAATCTATTCCCAAAATTTTAATTTTAAACGAAGATTTTGAAGTGAAAAATGTTTGGGGGCCAAGACCAAAATTCGGAAATGAATTGTTGAAAAAATTCAAAGAAAATCCAGAAACTTATCCTCGCGAAGAATTCTATAATGATTTACAGGTTTATTACGCCAAAAACCGAGGCAAAGATGCAATCGCAGAATTGTTAGAATTGTTATAATTACTTCTCGCTGATTTTACTGATTTAGAAGATGAAAAATCAGCCAAATTTGCTCAATCAGCGAGAGAAAAGACATACAAATAATGATGAAATTTCTTAAAAAAAACTGGCTCACTCTATTGTTAACAGCTTTTTTGTTGGCAATTTTATTAATTCCGAGTTTTAAAGAATTTGTTCAAAGACAAATCTTAATGAAACCCTCATTAGAAAAAGTAGAAAACGAAGTCACTTTTACACCAGAAGAACTGAATCTTCAGTTGAAAGGAATAAATGTTCCCGATGCTAATTTGGCAGATTTTAAAGATAAACTCGTTTTCCTCAATTTTTGGGGAACTTGGTGTCCTCCTTGCAGAGCAGAGTATCCTAGCATTCAGAAATTGTATGATGCCAAAAAAGACAAGGTGCATTTTGTACTAATTGCTATGCAAGATCAAGAAGAGGCTGTGAAAAAATTTTTGACAGAAAATGAATACACCACACCGGTCTATATAGCAACCAGCCCTATTGCAGAAAAAATGCTTCCGAAATCCTTTCCTACCACCTATATTATCGGTAAAAATGGCAGAATTTTAAAAAAAGAAGAGTATGCAAGTGATTGGGATTCAGATTCTGTGCGTCAGTTTATTGATTCTGTTTCTAAATTCTAATATTTTGTAATTTGGCAAACTATTTGATTAGTAAATGATAACCAAAAACAAATATTAATTATAGAAAATGAAAAAATTTCTTTTGCTTTTTCAGGCCTTCGGAAAAAATGGTCTGTTTGCTAAAGTTCCGCACATTATCAGAATGGTAAAAGCAGCAAAAAAAGGAGAATATAAGATGGATTTTAAATCAGTTTTAATTCCATCATTAGCCATAATTTACATCCTTTCTCCGCTAGATATTATACCAGATTGGATTCCTGTAATTGGCGCATTAGATGATTTCGGAATTCTAGCTCTTACGCTTCCGTTTGTTTTAAAAGAATTAGAAAAATTCTTAGCTTGGGAACAAGAACAAAAGAATAGAACCAATAACATCACAGACGCCGAAATTATTCAATAAGACATTTGTGTTTTTTAATAAAGAATCGCTTCAAACAATTTTTTTGTTGGAGCGATTTTATTTTTTGATAAAAAATTTTATTTGGCGCACCAGATTTTAGCTTCTTTTCACGGTCAGTCCGCCTCCAGTTCCCGCTTTTTTATGATTTTTTGCCACCACCAAAACCCTTTCTGCGTAAATCTTCTAAACGCAAAAAACGCAAAAAGGGTAGCCTGTAAAAATCATAAAAAGAGCTCCACTTCCGTCGGTGCGAGTTCGCTTTTCTGTTATATTTAGAAATTTCCACTATTTTTGTGTTTTAATTAGTAGGATGAAGGATGTTAGATGCGGGAAGTTTCTTGCGAAATTTTTAATCATAATTAAAATAACATCCATCATCAAACATCAAACATTAAAAAATAAATTGAAAACCCTCATTTCCATTATCGGCTCTACAGGAATTGGCAAAACAAAACTCGCCATCGAAATCGCAAAACATTTTGATACAGAAATTATCTCTTGTGATTCTAGACAGTTTTTCAAGGAAATGAAAATAGGAACAGCCATGCCAACTCCTGAAGAATTAGCTGCTGTAAAACATCATTTTGTGGGTAATCTTTCTGTTACAGATTATTATTCCATTGGTCAATACGAAACAGATGCTTTGCGAAAAATAGAAGAAATTTTCTTAGAAAAAGACACCGTAGTTTTGGTTGGCGGAAGCATGATGTACGAAAAAGCAGTAGCAGAAGGTCTCAATGATTTGCCGACTGCCAATGCAGAAAACCAACAAAAACTAGAAAAAATCTGGAAAGAAGAAGGCTTAGAAAAACTACAAAAAATACTTGAAAATCTAGACGAAGAGTATTACAGCGTCGTTCACAAAGAAAATCCGAGAAGATTGCTCAGAGCAATAGATGTAATTTGGCAAACTGGTAAAAAATTCTCAGAATTAACTGCAATACCTACCGAAAAACGCAATTTTAAATTGCATAGAATAGGAATTAAAGCACCTAGAGAAATAATGTATGAGAGAATAAACCGGCGTGTAGATACAATGCTAGAAAATGGCTTGTTAGATGAAGTGAAAACTTTGATTCCATACAAAGATTTAGTGTCACTTCAGACCGTAGGTTATACCGAAATTTTCAAATATTTAGATGGTATTTGGAGTTTAGATTTTGCAATAGAAGAAATTAAAAAAAACTCTCGCAGATATGCCAAACGCCAGGAAACCTGGAACCGAAAAGTAGAAAATGTAACTTGGCTAGATTATGATTATTCTGATGAAGATTTGGGAGCTATTCTCTCGCAGATTTAGCGGATTATGCTAATTTTAATCTGCTAAATCTGCATAATCAGCGAGAAAAGAATAAACAAAAGCACCGAAATTTCGGTGCTTTCTTGTGATTAGTTGTTGAATGTTATATGATATTATGAATTGGATTCCGGTGCATTTTGTTTCCAATGTCTTCTGAAATTTCCGTTCTGGAAATCATCTTTGAATTTTGAGAATTCTTCATCGCTCATATTTCTTACTTTGTCTAGAAAAGACAATCTTCTTTGTTTGAAGTTTTTGCATTTTCCATCTTTTTCACAATGTCCTTTTGCTAATTTAGCAATACCTACTACGGCTAAAGCAGCGAGTGCTACTTTCCAAAAATTTTTCATAATTTTAAAATGTTATAAGTTGATATTTCTTTTTATAGTAAGACGATTGAGCGGTTTTTTTACTTTAATTATTTTGTGATTTTTTTCTCAAACTTCTTACATTTAATAAGACGAATGTTCAGTAATATTACTTTAATAATTTTGTAAAAATTTTAATTTTTTTTGTAGAATTGAAAATAAGCTCCGTAGGAGCGACAGAAAATAAAAAAAACGGACCATCGTCCGTTTTCATTAACCTTATTTATTTTAACATCTTCCTCGGAATCTGTCTTTCCATTTTTGTTTAAAATTTTCTCTTTCTTCATCACTCATATTCATAAATTTATCTCTTAGTTCTTCTTTCATAGATTGTTGGTGTTCGTTATTTCCGCAGCAATTTCTAAAATGTTCTTTCATTTTATGGTGCTTTCCGCCGCCTTTGAAACCTCCGAAAAGTAATTTACTCAAGATAAAAATTCCTACCGCTTGCCAATATGTAATGGTTTTTACACCAATTACTTCGGGCAAAATACCGTTCCAAAGAAGCATTACTACATAAGGTAATAGAAATAGAGCTGCTATAAAAAGAAGCGCCATTAGAAATTTTCCTTTTTTATGGTGTGTGTTCATATTTATTAAAAATTTAATTCGTTATATAAATGTTGGAGTCTTTTTCTGAGATGTTTTACAGCATAACCTTTTCTGCTTATAATGGTTTTTAGGTTTTCGCCTTTTTGATCTGCAATTTCCTGAAGCGTAAAATCCTCGATTTCATTTAGTAAGAAAACTTCTCTTTGATTTTCTGGCAGTTCGTCTAAAGCTTGCATCAGTTCATTCCAAAATTCTTCTTTAAAAAGTGCCAATTCTGGACTTGCATTTTCGTCTAAAAGAAGGATTTCTTTGAATGAAATTTCGTTTTCGTCATTTTCGTACGTATAATCTTCTAGATTGTCTGTTTTCTTTTTTCGATAATTGTCTGTTACCCTGTTTTGTGCTACTCTATAGAGCCAGGCACTCACATTTTCTAGTTCATCTAAATTGCTTAATCTGCTAAACTGATACCAAACATCTTGTAGAATATCTTCAGCTTCTTCTGTCGTTTTTACTTTTCCACGCACAAAACCGAACAATTTTTTACCAAATTGTTGCACTGTTTCGGTGATAGAAAAGTGTCTTTCGTCACTCATAGAAGCTGTAGTTATCGTCTCCATATTTCGTAAGACGATTGAAGTTGGTTTTTACTTTAAGAAAATTTTAAAAATTTTATCCACAAATGTAGTTTTTTAATTTCGTACTTTTGCAAGAGTATTTTTAAGGAAGTAATAATGAAACGATATCAAACCTTCAAACTATATCAAACAAAAAAATATCATGGCAAATACACCTTCTAATATGTTAGAATTAGGGACTAGAGCTCCTTATTTTGAACTTCCAAATCCATCAAACAGCAACGAAATCCAGACTCTAGAAGAATTAAAAGGAGAAAAAGGAACTTTGGTGATTTTTATGTGCAATCATTGTCCTTTTGTGTTGCACGTCATTGATAAATTGACAGAACTTTACGAAGATTACAACAATCAAGGGATAGAATTTATCGCTATTAATGCCAATGATGTAGAGAAATATCCAGCAGATTCACCAGAAAAAATGATTGAATTTCAAATCGAAAGAAAATTTGAATTTCCTTATTTGTATGATGAAAGTCAAGCGGTTGCCAAAGCTTATGATGCAGCTTGTACCCCAGATTTTTATTTTTTTGATGATAAATTAGACTTGGTTTATAGAGGTCAAATGGATGATTCTAGACCAGGAAATCAAAAAGAAATTACAGGTGAGGATTTAATTATTGCATTTGAAAATTTACTTTCGGGGAATCCGCAAGAAGAATTACAAAAACCGAGCATAGGATGTAATATCAAATGGAAATAAATTAGAAATGCATCTTTTGGTGTATTCAATTCTTAGTAAGTATGAAATTAATAAACCGCAAAAGTAACAGAAATGTTTGTTGCTTTTGCGGTTTAAATATTTTTAGCTGGTTATACTACACGATATTTTATAGATGCACCGAAATTTTTGGAGTTAAATCTAAATTACTGCTTTACTATCTGAGTTACCTTTTGAGTATTATCAGAAAGAGTATATTTCATCAAATATTTACCAGGTTTTAGTTTATCTAATCTAATTTCGGCAGTATTTGCATTAACTGAAATCTCCAAAACCTGAGTGCCAATAATAGAATAGAAAGTAACAGCAGTTACTCTTAGCGAAGAATTTTTAGCTTTTACGATAATAAAATCTCTTGTAGGATTAGGATACGCTACCAAAGCTCCATCATCAGACTTTTGAGATGTAGATAGCGGTTCTCTCAATGTTTGTTGAGCTTTTATTTCGCTCGAAAACATTAAAAAACTTACCGAAAATGTTACAAAAAATAAAAATTTCTTCATTATACGCTATAGGATTTTACAAATTTATTCAAATTAAAGGATATATGCAATAGTTTTTATTGCCTAAATTTGCAAAGTATAAAACAAATAGTATTCCAAAATGATTATATTTTCAAGAAATAGAAGATTAAGAGTAAATGAAAGCATCAGAAATCTTGTAAGAGAAACCGTTCTCACGACCAATGATTTTGTAATGCCATTGTTCGTAATGGAAGGCGAAAACGCACAAGAAGCCATCGCATCAATGCCTGGGATTTTTCGTAGAACCATAGATTTAACAGTAAAAGAATGTAAAGAATTATTCGCTCTCGGTGTAAAAGCAGTGAATATTTACATGAAAGTTCCAGAAAACTTAAAAGACAATCTCGGTACAGAAGCTTGGAACAAAGATGGTCTTATGCAAAGAACCATCAGAGAAATTAAAAACGCAATTCCAGAAATGATAGTAATGCCAGATGTTGCGTTAGACCCTTATTCAATTTATGGACACGATGGAATTATTACCAACGGAAAAATAGACAATGATGCTACCAACGAAGCTTTGGCAAGAATGTCTGTTTCACTTGCAGAAGCAGGTGTAGATATTGTGGCGCCAAGTGATATGATGGACGGAAGAGTAGCCGCAATTCGCGAAGCTCTCGAAGAAACAGGGCACATCAATGTAGGAATTTTGAGTTATGCCGCAAAATATGCCAGTTCATATTACGGACCTTTCAGAAGCGCGTTAGATTCCGCTCCTAAAGATTTTAATGAAATTCCAAAAGATAAGAAAACCTATCAAATGGATTTTCATAATTCCAGAGAAGCCTTAAACGAAGTTTATAAAGACATCGAAGAAGGCGCAGATATTATCATGATAAAACCAGGTTTGCCTTACCTTGACATTGTCGCAAAAGTGCGTCAAGAAATAGATTTACCAATCGCAGTTTACAATGTAAGCGGAGAGTATGCTATGCTAAAAGCGGCTGCACAAAACGGTTGGTTGGACAATGATAAAGCCATTATCGAAAGTCTTACTTGCATCAAAAGAGCCGGAGCAGATATGATTTTCACTTATGCTGCCAAAGAAGCTGCCATTTTATTAAATAATTAGGGCGCCAATTTCCAGCTTTCGCTACTCGCTTTTTTTTCAGCGACGGCGAAGCCGCCGCTGAAAAAAAAGCTCAAACATGTCGCTCAATCTGGGGCGCAAGGTCAGGAATTTTTAGAACCTAATTTTCTAAAAATAACGATCAGCTCAAAATACAACCAACCCTTTCTGCGTTATAAAGCATGTACAAAAAACGCAGAAAGGGTTTCGCAATAAAAAACAAACAACTTCCGACATCAGACATCCAACATCCAACATCCAACATTTTTCATATCTTTGTCTCTATGATTTTACGTGGCGAAAATTTAATTAAAGAATACGGTCCCAAAAAAGTAGTAAAAGGTGTAACCGTAGAAGTAAAAAAAGGAGAAATCGTAGGTTTACTAGGACCAAATGGCGCTGGTAAAACTACTTCATTTTATATGATTGTGGGCTTGGTAAAACCTACTTCTGGCAAAATAACTTTAGACGGAAAAGACATTACCAATGATGCCATGTACAAACGTGCTCAGAAAGGAATCGGTTATCTCGCGCAAGAAGCTTCTGTTTTTAGAAAATTGTCTGTAGAAGATAATATTTTGGGCGTTTTACAACTGACCAAAAAATCTAAACAAGAACAAATACGCAGAACCAACGAACTGATTGAAGAATTTTCTCTAGAACACGTTCGCAAAAACCGCGGAGATTTACTGTCTGGTGGTGAAAGACGTAGAACCGAAATTGCGCGTTGTCTTGCAACAGACCCAGATTTTATTTTGTTAGATGAACCTTTTGCAGGAGTTGACCCAATTGCTGTGGAAGATATTCAGAAAATTATAAGAAGTTTGGTAAAGAAAGATATTGGCGTTCTCATTACCGACCACAACGTTCAGCAGACTTTGGCAATCACCAATAAAACTTATATTATGTTTGAAGGAAATATTTTGAAAGAGGGTTTACCAGAAGATTTAGCCAATGATCCAGATGTAAGAAGAGCTTATCTTGGTGAGAATTTTAGATTTGAAAAGTTTTAGAAACATCCAACTTCCAACATCCAGCATCTGACAATTTTATGAAAATCTACACCAAAACAGGCGATAAAGGCGAAACCTCATTGTATGGAGGAACCAGAGTTTCTAAAGCAGCTGCAAGAGTAGAATCTTACGGAACTTTAGACGAACTCAATGCTTTTATAGGTTTAGCAAAAGCCGAAATTTCTGACGAAAAAGTTTTGAATCAATTGAAAAAAATTCAGTTTGATTTATTTACTGTGGGCTCAGAAGCAGCAACACCAACGGATAAAATGCTTTTGGCGAACGGAAAATCACGTTTAGATTTAATGATTTCTGAAAAAGAAATTACAGAATTAGAATATTGGATGGATGATTTTGATACTGAACTAGAACCGCTAAAATTTTTCATTTTACCAAGCGGCGGAAAAGCAGCGGCAACACTTCACGTTTGTAGAACCGTTTGCAGAAGAGCAGAACGAAGCATGGTTTTCCTTAACGAGACCGAAGAAGTAAGACCAGAACTCATTAAATATCTCAATAGATTGTCTGATTATCTTTTTATTTTGGCAAGATATATTTCTAAAATTTCTAACGAAAAAGAAGAATTTTGGAATCCTTCGGAAAGAACTTAGTGAAATTAAAAATGCAAGGACCAGATAAACACATTATATTTCCTTTAGAAAATTACAGAAGACTTTGTTTTCTAAAAAATATTATCAAAAATCCCAATATTATTGTTGGTGATTATACTTATTATGATGATTTTGAAGAGGTGCATAATTTTGAAAAAAACGTAAAATATCATTTTGATTTTACAGGCGATCAACTCATCATTGGTAAATTTTGTATGATAGCTTCAGATGTGAAATTTATTATGAACGGAGCTAATCACTTAAGCAACGCCATAAGTACTTATCCTTTCTCCATTTTTGGCAATGGTTGGGAAAACGCAATGGAAGGAAAAATATATCCTAACAAAGGAAATATAGAAGTTGGCAATGATGTATGGATTGGCTATAATGCCACAATTATGGCTGGTGTAAAAATTGGCGACGGAGCAATTATTGCTACCAATTCTACTGTAGTTTCAGATGTAGAACCATATTCTATAGTTGGCGGAAATCCTGCCAAAGAAATCAAAAAAAGATTTTCATCTGATGTTATTTCTAGACTTTTAAAGCTGCAATGGTGGAATTGGGATATTGAAAAAATTACCAAAAATGTTCAAAATCTTACGGATTTAGATCTCGAAAAATTAGAAAAAAATGTCTAAAACCGCTCTGCTTTTCATCAACGGAACTCCACCGAAAAACCTTCCCAATACAGAAGGTTATACTGTAATTGCTTGTACTGATGGTGCTTTTCATTATTTGAAAGAGAAAAATTTTCCTTTAGAAAAGTTAGATTTTATTTCTGGTGATTTTGATTCTCATACAGGAAGTGATGAAAATATTTATTATGAAAAATTTATCTATACACCCGATCAAAATTTTACCGATTTCCAAAAAGCATTGGATATTCTAAAAAATAAAAACATCAAAAAAGTAGATGTTTACGGAGGTAGTGGTGGTGAACAAGACCATTTTCTGGGGAATCTTCACGTAGCTTTTTTGTTTAAAGATTTAATGGAGATTACTTTTTATGATGAATTTTCTAGCTATTTTTTTATTCCGAAAGATTTTGAAATAAATAACGTAGAAGGTAAAATGGTTTCACTTCTTCCTTTTCCCAAAGTAGAAAATTTGGTGACAGAAGGTCTTAATTGGGGACTCAAAAATGAAGATTTAGAAATTACTAAACGCATCGGAACTAGAAATTTTGCCACAAAAAGCACCGTTAAAATCTCTTACAGTGATGGTGATTTATTGGTTTTTATCGGTCAATAGACACTTTGCAAGATACATCATCTATAGAATTCTAATTTCCTATATTTTGTATTTTAAAAATTTTAATTTTTA